>Ga0183260_10000005_pt1 | contig 140245 bp, 131 predicted proteins | sample AntDrymUQ4972206_2_FD_129768 | JGI IMG/M metagenome (GOLD analysis project Ga0183260, IMG submission 129768) | Polar desert sand microbial communities from Dry Valleys, Antarctica - metaG UQ497 (22.06) (version 2) (version 2) | ecosystem: Environmental > Terrestrial > Soil > Desert | place...
CACCCAGCAGGAGCTCGGACGACCCACCGCCGGAAAGTCGGGCACTACCGACGAGTGGAAAGACTTGTGGACGATGGGCTACACCACCGATGTCGCGATCGGGGTTTGGGTCGGCGTCAGCGGTGGCGTCAACAATGTAGGGCTGGACGAAATTGACGGGATCCAGGCGGCTGGACCGATCTGGCAAGACATGATGGTCGAAATCCACGACATTCCTGAATTCGCGGCCCTGCTCAACGGTCCCGACGGAAATCCGATTCCGGAACAATTCACCGTCCCGGAAGATGCGTATGAAGGCGAAATTTGCTCAGTCACCGGTCATCAGCCCGGTCGTGGCGACGCAGTCGAAGAATGGCTCGTGCGTGGCCAGGGACCGGATCTGGGGTGTGGAGAGCTGGCCGAGCGCGAGCGAGATGAACTGGATGACGCGATTGCCGCAACCCGCGATCGGTCGGTGAGTTGGGACGCCGGAGCGATCAATAGCATTGCCCGCTATGCATCGGCCGTCGGCGTAGGCGGCATCCGGGTTCAGGAAGATGACGATGATGGCGATTCCGGCGGTAGCCAATCGCAAGACCAGAATGTGCCGATCGAGCCCGCCAACAACCAACCGAACGATCCGCCTCCAGCCGAACAGGCGCCGCCTCCGGTCGAGGAACCACCCCCGGACGAAGAAGCGCCGCCTCCGGTTGAGGAACCTCCTCCGGTTGAGGAACCTCCGCCTGAAGAACCAGAACCAACTGGGGTCACAATTGAACCCACGGACTGATGGGTCGGTCTGCAATCGAGCCAAGGCGCCTTAACGGCCTGGCTCGTACCCGATGCACAATCGTCGTCCTTATCAGGCGTCGATACCGTCATCGAAGTGCTGCGCCTTGGGGCGGCCTCGACGTGGCGCAGTGGATTCTAGAGTGGATTCGTCGCCACGCCCGCCGGCCGAACGGCGGCGGCGGCGCGTCAGGCGCGTGCGCTGGGTCACCGAGCCTGCTGGCGGCACCACCGGGGCACCGTCAATCTGGGTCGAGAGTACGATGCTGGTCGAACATGTGGCGCCTGCGTCCGCCAGTTCGTCGATTAGGAGTTCGAGTTCCTCCGTCGATGAAACATGCACCTTGACAAGGTATGCGTGATCGCCGGTGATGCGATGGCAGGCTTCAACCGACGGCTCCGATCGCAACCTGTTCAGGAGCACGCCATGATGGCGACGCTCAGCATCGATCGAAATCAGAGCGGTAATTGGACGACCGATCGCCGCGGGATCGACTATCGCGCGGTAACCGGCGAGCACTCCGCGTTCCTCAAGGCGGCGTACGCGCTCGATCATTGCGGGACTCGACAGACCGACATGCTCGGCCAACGCCTTCATGGTCAGGCGCCCATTGTTCTGGAGTTCTGAGAGTATCCGCTCGTCCAACGTATCAATCGTTGAGAAAGTTGGTTTTTCGTCGCTTCTGATGTTCGCATGCATAGGAATCAATTTCCCTTATGATATCGAGAACGTCGTAACGTCACTCAGAAGTCACGACATGGCATCGCCCGATCAGTCTACGTTTCCAGAATAACGATAACAAGGCACTGTCGCCAAATAATGTTATCCTGATCTGGCATTTTGCGTTACTGTGGTCACGCCAGTTGCGGGCATCCCTTGCATGATCAGGAAGAGTCGGCTCGTTTAGCGGGTAACGAAAGCCCGCTCGACGGCGCTCGCGTGGGCACTTTCCTCGATACTGTCATTGAGCGGTTCGAGATCGACCTCACCGTACCGGCGTCGCAACCCGGCAGATAGCAGCCAATCGGTGAGTTTCGGATTCTTTGGCAGCAACGATCCGTGGAGATAACAGCCGATCGCAGTCTTGTAAATGACGCCTCCGGTGCGATCCCGACCATTGTTTCCACGTCCGATCCGAACTGTTCCCATTGATCTGGCCGCTTCGCCCAGGAACGTCAACCCGCTGTGGTTCTCGAATCCCACCAGGGGTCCCCAACGGGAGTCGATCACGACGTTGCCGATGAAGCGTTCCGAGCCGGCTTCGGAATCGACGTCGAACAGGCCGATCCCCGGCAGTGGCGCGGCTTCGTGCGGGCGGTATTCATGGCCGAGCAACTGGTATCCACCGCAAATTGAGAGCAGCGCGGCGCCGTCCTCCACCGCAGACTTGATCGCCTCACCTTTGACGCCGGCCAAGTCTCGAGAAACGGCGATCTGCTCCTGGTCCTGCCCACCACCGAAAAAGAAGACATCACTATCCTCGGGAATCCGCTCGCCGAGGCCGACTTCCACGACGTTCGGCGCAATTCCACGCCATCTGGCACGCTGGGCGAGCGCAAGGACATTGCCGCGATCACCATAAATATTCATTTTGGCGCCATAGAGCCACGTGATTTTCAGAGTACGGACTTTAGCCATCGAGTGATCCGTTCTACTGCTGCCAGAAGGTTTCGACCGCGCCACGATCCGCCATGGTTTTTCGAATCTCGAGCATCGCCGTATATGTTGGCAAGACGTACCCTTGCTCGCCTTCGGTCAACTGGTCGACAAAGGCATCCAGCCCAGCTGCCAGGTCGGGGGGCAGCGTGAACATCCTTGACTCGGCGACACCGGCGTACTTGAGCCGATTGGCCATGTCTGCGCCGCGCAGACCAGTGGCGCCAAGCATGCCGGAGCCGGTGGCAAGCAACTCGAAGTCGACGTCCCAAAGCCAGGACACGTCCCGCCCATCCGCATGCAGATCGTTGATAGCGATCAGCGTGGGCACCGTCAGCGTGCCATTTTCAGCCGTGAGCATACGGAGCACCTCGTTGAAGCCAACCGGATTCTTGACCAGGGCCAGCGTCAATTTTCGACCGCGGTACATGACGCGCTCGATTCGGCCAAAGGCTGAGCGGAAGTTCACCAATGCCGTGTGGACTGTTGCCTGTGGCACTCCAACGTGCCGCGTCGTCGCCACCGCCGCCAGAGTGTTGTAAGCGTTGTACAGCCCCGGTACGCCGATCGAATAGCGATCAGATTCTCCACCCCGGTCGATGGTCATCGAAAGCGATTCAACCCCATCGAGTTCGACTTCGCAACCAGTCACGTCGAGGTGTGGGCGCTCTACGCCGCACGACGAACAGTGCCAATCACCAAGGTGGGACAGGTAAAGCCGCGAGTACGAAAGATCCGCGCCACAGGCGAAACAGGTGGCGGCATCGGCCGCATGTGGCAATGCAGCGAGGGTATGAGTTCGTTCGTTGAGGCCAAACGCGACTGTTTTGGCAGGGAGTCCGCGGGTGATGGCAGTGAGCCCAGGATCGTCGGCGTTGAATACGATCGTCGTCTCGGCCCCCAATGTCGCGAGTGAGCCCTTCCACTTTCGGGCGATCGTATCGAGTTCACCGTACCGGTCAAGTTGGTCGCGAAACAGGTTATTGAGGACGATGATCCGCGGCCGCACGAGTTGCACAATCTCGGGAAACGCCGCCTCGTCTGACTCGATCACGGCCACGTCGCCACCGGGGTCCCCGGTCAATGTCGCCTGGACCGCAAAAGCGCTGGCGACGCCTCGTACGAGATTGGATCCAGACCGGTTGTGCACGACACGATACCCGTTTGCCGCCAGCACATCCGCAACCATGCGCGACGTGGTCGTTTTCCCATTGGTGCCCGCGATCACGATCGAACCCTGAGGCAGGCGAGACGTGAGCTTGGTCAGCATTGCGGGATCGATTCGTGCGGCGATCAGGCCAGGAGCAGAGGTGCCTCCCCCTCGTCCAAGCCTACGGATTCCCACCGCGGTGGCCCTGGCGGCAACCACGCTCGCCGAAAGGCGCAGGTTGGAAAGGGCGATGAACCTAGTCATCTGATTCCACCGCGACGTACACCACCGTGAGATCGTTGAAGTTGCTGACGCCAGGCTGAACCTGGATGACGAGCGTGTCGGTTTGCGCGTTCACTTCCGGTTCGCCGAGAACCTGTCCGATCAGGATATTGGGTGGGACCTGCCGTGTTTGGGTCACAGTCGAATCCGAAGTCACCACCCACTCCCCTTCCGCGGGAGCGTTGCCCGGTTGGACATGGAACATCGTGAGGTACCCGCCATGTTGCCACTGGCCGTCGACCACCCCGCCTCCCCGAGTATCCTCGAGCATTGCCCCTATGCTCTGACTCGAATCGATGACGAGCATCACCTTCGATTCTTGAGGACCGACTTCGATCACCTGGCCCACAAAGTAGTAAGGACTGACGATCGCCATGCCCTCACGTATGCCATCGTCCGAGCCGACATCGATGATGACGAACATCTGGAGTCCAGCCGGATCTCGGCCGATTACGTTGGCGATAGTGAGGTCAACATCCGGATTGCGCTCTTCCACATCGAGCATCACTCTCAATTGATCGAGTTCAGCAGTGTCGGCCTTGAGCTGGCTGTTCTCAGCTTTGAGCTCGTCTCGCTCAGCCGTCACCTGATCCAGACTTCGTTCGAGATCCGACTGGCGATCGGGAGCATCGACGAATCGATAGAACGCTGAGGAGATCGGCGACACGATTTCGTTGAGGCCGCTCCGTACAGGATCGAGCGCGCTGCGACGATCCAGCGCGATGAACCCACCGCAAATCACGCCAAAAACCAGGATCAAGCCGATCACCCGGCGAAGGGAAATGGTTGTCATGCGGGACTCCCTTCCCGGTCGAAGCCTGAATCGAGCAGTGTCACAATGTGCTTCGGAGAACGGCGCCCGATAGAGTCAGCGGCTATCGTCGAATCTCGCGACCACTGGCCAGAGCCCGCTGATAAAGATGCAACGCTTCAGCTACCCGGCCGGTGCCACGGGCCACGCAGGTCAGCGGATCCTCGGCACGATGCACAGGCATCCGCAATTCGCTTTGAAGTCGACGGTCGATGCCCATCAGCAAGGCGCCGCCGCCAGCCAGGGTAATGCCATGCTCCATGATATCGGCAACCAACTCGGGCGGCGTTTCCTCGATCGCAGTCTTCACGAGCTCGATGATGGTGTTTACGGGTTGCGAAATGGCGTCGCGAAGCTCAACGGAACTTACCTCGACCGATTTTGGCAATCCCGTCAGCAGGTCACGCCCACGAAGCGACACCCGCACCTCCTCTTCGAGGGGATACGCCGATCCCGCGGCGATCTTGGCGTTCTCGGCGGTGCGTTCGCCGATGACCAGATTGTGGTCGCGGCGAGCATACTGGATGATTGCGTCATCGACCTCATCGCCGGCAACGCGAATCGAGTGATTGACGACGATGCCACCAAGCGAGATCACGGCAACTTCGGTGGTGCCGCCGCCGATATCGACGATCATGCTGCCAATTGGTTCGTTGATCGGCAGACCGGCCCCAATCGCGGCCGCCATCGGCTCTTCGATCGTGTACGCCTCGCGGGCGCCAGCCGAAAGAGCGGCATCCTTGGCTGCACGTTTCTCAACCTCGGTGACGCCACTGGGAATCCCGATAACGACACGAGGATGAGGAGCCATCAGACGTTGCAAATGCACCTTTCGGATAAAATGATGGAGCATCATCTCGACGGTGTCGAAATCAGCGATCACCCCATCCTTGAGGGGGCGCACGACGATGATCGAATCAGGCGCCTTGCCATACATTGCCTTGGCTTCCATGCCCACCCACAGAGCGCGCTTGGTCTTGGCATCGATCGCAACCACGGAAGGTTCCGAAATGACGATCCCCTTGCCACGGACATAGACAAGTGTGTTCGCGGTGCCCAGGTCGATGCCGAGATCCCGGCTGAAGAATCCGAAAATAGTCGATAGGGGACGAAACAAGTCCGGGGACCTCCGCGGCGCCGGTTAGGCGTCATCAACCCAGGCTGACCGGGCGAAGCAATTTGCTGGCAAGGAATATGATCGAGCGTGGAGACACTCACCAGGTCAATTGGTTGGCGTCGTACCCGAGGCTCTTGACGAGCGAGGGTCCGCCAACCACTCTCCGCGATACGCCATGAAGAGCAGCGACATTCGCCATGCACTCAAAATTTGGCGGCGTCGCGCCACCCTCAACCCGGCGCGAGTATAGCATAGGCAAATGCCTCTTCTCGAAACTCAGTGGAAGTTCAGGAGGTTAGCGTTGACCCAGAAAAGCCAATCACGAAGGAGTGGTGTGTGTCAAGGAGGTGAGACAGCGTTTTGGACGAGCTGCTGGCGCCAGGCAACCAGCGGCGGGCGCCCGTCGTGGAAGCTGTGGGGACGCCGCGTCGGCAACGAATGACGTCACCTTGTTTAGCGTACAGTGGCTCAACCAAACCGCACTGAGCACTAGTCCAGTTCTTTCCTGCCCCGGTCAAAACATCGACAATAAACGCCAACACCGATCGCGTGAAATCACCGCCAAGGAGGAGTCTCTCGTGAAGATCACCCGCGCCTCGACGTGGATCGTCGGCAATCCCTGGAAGAACTGGCTCTTCGTGCGCCTCGACACCGATCAGGATGGCCTCTACGGTATCGGCGAGGGCACGATCAACGGCTTCGCGAAGACGACCGAAGCGGCAGTTCATGAGTTGGCGGGGCGCTACGAAGGAATGGATCCATTCCAGATCGAGACGATCCTCCAGCGAATGTCGCGGGACCTCTACACCGAGGGTGGTCAGATTCACATGAACGCGGTCGCCGCAATCGAGACGGCCTGCTGGGACATCATCGGCAAGGAAACCGGGCATCCGATCTATGACCTGATCGGCGGCAGGTATCACGAATCGCTTCCTGCCTATGCCAACGGTTGGTACGCCGGACCGCGAACCGCGGAATCGTTCGCCGAGCGCGCTCAATTGGTCATCGACAAGGGATACAAGGCGCTCAAATTCGATCCGTTCGGGGCGGCGTGGAGGACGATGTCTCCGACGGATCGACACCTTTCGATCGATATCGTGCGGGCCGTCCGGGAGACAGTCGGACCAGAAGTGCAGATCATGGTCGAAGGGCATTGCCGGTTCAGCGTCTCGGAAGCTGTCTATGTAGGCGATGCAATCGCCGAGTTCGAGCCAACCTGGTTCGAGGAACCGACGCCGCATCAGAATATTGACTCCACCGTCGAGGTCGCACGCAAACTCAGCATCCCGATTGCGACGGGCGAGAGTTATTCGAGCGTCCACCAGCACGCCGAGCTGCTTTCACGTAATGCAGTTCATATCATCCAGCCGGAGCCGGGAAACATGGGTGGCATCTGGCGAACCAGACAAGTTTGCGCGATGGCCGACGCGTACTATGCGGTGGTCGCGCCGCACAATGCCCAAGGTCCGATTTCGACTGCAACATGCATCCAGGTCAGCGCCTCGTGCCCAAACCTGCTTACCCAGGAGCTGTTCGATGAATTCAACGTCTCGTGGGAGCAGGACCTTGTCACCACTCACGCCGAGGTGATCGACGGTCGACTTCAAATCCCGGGTGGGCCAGGGCTCGGAGTTGACCTTGACTGGGCAGAAGTCGAGAAGCACCCATATCAGGTCTCGAACTTCCTGCCACTGTTTGCGCCTGGATGGGAACGCCGTGAAGGCGAACGCGAGATTGATTGAGGAAACCTGGGGGCATCCAAGTCAAGTTCTCCCCTCCTTTTGGGTAGGATTGGCGTTTGGGCAGCTTCCCTCAGCCGAACGTTGGCGCCCAGTCTCACATCGGCAGGAGAGCGGCGTTGGATACATGGAGAGCGGATTTGCTCTCCGCGCCACACGCATGACTTGGCTAGGCGAGCAGTGGCGCAGCATCAAGTGAAGGCAAGACGTTCGTGAGCGATATGGCCCTGCCAATGGACGATCCGTCGCACGACACGTCCGTTCCGATCACCAGGCGAACCTCAGAGCCGGTGGAGAATTCGGGGAACGGTTTGTTCACGTCGATGATCGAGCGGTTCGGCGACGAGATATACCGGTTTGCATGTCAACTCGCTGGCAACGGAACCGATGCCGACGATCTCTACCAGGAGACCTTGCTCAAGGCGTTTCGGGCATTCGACCGGCTCGCAGCCGACGCAAACCACCGAGCCTGGTTGTACAAGATTTGTTCGAATACGTTCATCAGCGACCGGCGCAAGCACGGCCGGGTTGCTCCCATGAACGATGAGCTGGCAGAGACGTTGACCGCAAGTTCACCAGACCCCGCAAGCGCACTCGATGCCAGGGACTTGCTTCGCGAGGTCGAACGATTCGTTGACGCGTTGCCACCAAAACAGCGCGTCGCCCTGGTTCTGCGCAAACATCACGAATACGGGTATGCCGACATTGCCGGCATTCTCAATAGCTCCGAGGCTGCCGCTCGCGCCAATGTGCACGAGGCGCTCATGAAGTTGCGCGGGGCATTCGCGCACCGGATGGAGGTCTGAGCCATGCGACGGCACGATCTCTCACACCGCACGATTGGGCCGAATGGCGTGTCCAAAGACTTCGACGCCGTTACCTTTCCCGATTCAACACTGGACCGACTCATGACCATCCCAGACAGTTCCGCTTCGACCACCACTACGGGAACAATCCCCTCCAATCTCGCTGGTCATGCCGCCAATCCCGAAGTGGACCCGTGCGATGTCGCGGAGGCCGCAATGCCGGACCTGGTTTTCGGCGATCTTGCCCCGACGGACGAAGAGTGGGTGCGCGATCATACAATCATCTGCAATTACTGCGCCAACGTTCTGAGCAGTCTCGAACACGTTTGCTCGTCGCTCGATGAGTGCGCCGACGCCGCCGAGCAGCGCCCCGCGAGTCGTCGTCCCGCATCGTCCCTGTGCCTGGGCGTGCCCGAAGCGCGTTATGGCTTCATGGAGACACCAGTCGGAGATGTCCTGATTGCAACGAGTGAGGACGGCGTCGTCGAGGTCAGTTATCTCGACAACACAGATACCTACGATTCGCTACGCGACCTGGAGCGCCGTGGCTACCTGGTTTATCAACGGCAGAATCACATTCGTCCGGTGATCGATCAACTTTCCGAGTACTTCGCGCACGAGCGCCGCCACTTCGACCTGCCGGTCGATCTCGGCGGAGTCAGTGAGTTCACGCGTTCTGTCCTCACGGCCACCAACCAGATTCCATACGGCAACGTGCGCACCTATGGCGATGTCGCGGGCGAAATTGGGAAACCAAGGGCGTCGCGGGCAGTCGGCAACGCACTCGGCCGCAATCCGATTCCGGTGATTATTCCCTGCCATCGCGTGATTCTCTCCAGCGGAGCGATGGGCTGGTACACCGGTGGACCGGAAATCAAGCGGGCGCTGTTGGGCATCGAGGGGATACATTACGGCGTCAGGCAGCGGGCCGCGCAGCAGTCGCTCGGGATTGAGCGCTAATACGAATTCCGCACCAGACCAAGATTGAGCAACGTCTGCCACGTGGCAAGGCGCCGTTCGGGATCGTTCCGCAGGACCTCAATCAGCATCGCGAGGTCAGAGACCTCATCGACATCAAACGTCGGTTCGGTTTCGCCCACTGTCAGGCCGAGCGATACGGCGGCCAAAATCACGCCATCCGCCGCCAAATCCGTGCTCATCCGGGCAGTCGAAAGCACATCGGCGAATCCTCGCAACCCGATCAAGTAGTAGCCGCCGTCCCGCACTCGGCCAATCGCCACATCTCGCGTCTCCAGCGTGCGGAACGCACTTACGACGACACCAGGCAGGAGATGCGGGGAGTCCGAAGCCATGAGTACGGTCCGGGCATAGCCGTGTTCTTCTCCCCACCGCAACAGGTTCAACTGCCGCGTGTTCCAATCGGGACCTGACTGGGGGACGAACATCGTCGTAAATGGGGCTGGTCGGCCGATCGTTGCTTCCAGGTCGGCGGCGAAGTCGCGATCCGGTGGCGAGAAGGTCCACGCGAGATCGTAAGGTCTCGACTCGGCCTCTGCTTCCGAATCGAATCGATCGGCGATGTCCTTGAGAAAGGAGCGATAAAGCGCGGCAGCCTGGTCCATCCCAATCGCGACGCCAAGGCGGGTTTTTGTCTCCCCCGCGATCGGCGAACGGGCGGCGATCATGAGCAGGGATCGATCCGTTCGGGGCGAAGGCGTCGTCATCCAGAGACAAACGGTTCGAGTTCGGGCGGCAGCGGCAAGGTGTCGCGGCGGGCGCGAATCACCGCCAGCATGATCCTGTACCCCGCCTTGAGCGAGGCGCGAAGGTTGCCGCTGACTTTTGATTCACCAGAGGTTCGTTTGCGATACCCGACGGGAACCTCCGTCACCCGGAGACCGTTCTTCGCCGCGCGGGCGATCATCTCAATCGACCAGCCATAGGTCATTTCGCGCATTCCCAATCCAAGCAACTGGTCGCGCCGGATCACGCGAAACGGTCCGATATCCGTCATCCGCACGCCGAAGGCGAGTCGGAGAAAGGCCGTGGCGACGCGATTTCCGAAGATTTGTTGCGGCAACAGCGAACCAGTTTCGTACGTGCCGAGGATTCGCGACCCGATCACCAGATCGGCGGTTCCACTGAGCAGTGGTTCGAGCAATAGCGGCAGGTCTGTGGGCACATCGCTGCGGTCGCCGTCCATCAGCACGATGATGGCGGAATTTTCGGCGGCGAGCACACCACTCAGGCAAGCGCGACCGTAGCCTCGGCGCGGCTCCGAAACAACCGCTGCCCCGGCATGTCCAGCGTTCCTCGCCGAGTGGTCGGTGCTGCCGTTGTCGACCACCAGGATGCGACTCAGATCAACCGGCAGGCCGGGATCGCGAGCAACATCGAGGATGTCGGCGACCACACGACCGATGGAGTCGCCCTCGTTGAGGCAGGGAATGACGACTGCCGCGGTTGGGCGCTTCGAAGCGAATTCGGTCACGAAGAACGTCCAGCCATGGATTTCTTGACGATATTCCGGGTTCGAAGTCGCTTCTCCGCATCCGAGAAGTATTCGCGGACATCGCCCTGGTCGGCAATCCACTCCAGGTACCGGGAAATCCCGGTGCTGAGGTCAATCTGGGGAGAATACCCAAGGCGCTGAATACTCGAGATGTCGCTGATCAGGGCCCGCATCTCACCGGGACGAAATTCTCCTGGAATCCGAGGTCCAATGTCCTTTCCGAGGTGCATCGCGAGGATCCTGGCAAGGTCGCCGATTTCCACCGCGTTGCCAGTGCCGACGTTATAGACGTTGCCATTGGCCCGGTCATCCGCAGCGACAAGCATATTGGCCCGAGCAACATCCCCAACAAAAACCAGATCTCGCGATTGGCGACCGTCCTCGTAGACTACGGGCGGCAAATCGTTCATCAGGCGTGTGCAAAAGATGGCGATCACACCAGTGTAGGGGTTAAACAGGGACTGTCTCGGTCCATATGTGCACGAGTATCGAAGCGCCACGACCGGCAATCCGGTCGCCCGTCCGAACGAGATCAGCAACCGCTCCTGATCGGCTTTGCTGATCGCATAGACGTTCTCGCCGCCCATTGGCGCAGCCTCATCGGTCGGTATGGGGCTCGATGGCCGGTCACAAATCGGACAGTGAACGTCGTAATCGCCGCGTTCGAGCTGGGCGAGAGGACGGGTTTGTCCGTAGTAGCGACCATGCTCGGCGCACTGGTAGGCGCCTTCGTTGTACACGGCCTGGGACGAGGCCATCACGATCTTCCGCACCGGCAGATCGTAGTTGCGGATCGTTTCCAGCATCAACGCCGTGCCATACGAGTTGACGTGGATGAACTTGGCGATCTCAGGCATATAACCACCGTACGCGGCCTCATGGAAGACGATGTCGACGCGATCGAGCGCGCGTTCCCAATCCCGCCGGTTGCGGACATCGCCAGCCATGAACTCCACGTCGCCAGTGACCCAATCCGGCCGCCCGTTGGGGTGCGTCTGGCGCTCCAGCGAATCGAGGACCCGAACAGCCCATCCCTGGGATATGGCGGCATCGACAATATGCGACCCGATCAGGCCAGCCCCTCCTGTGACGAGCGCAGTTGTTGATCTGGTCATCGGTGTCCCGTCCTGGATGCATCCATCTCAAGTCTCGATCAATTTGGTGGCCAAGGCGCGTCCCACTTGCGAACGAGGTGGATATACACCGCATCATTCTCAAGCCACTGGTCGTATTCACGCTGAATGACCATGAAGTCTCCGTCGCGCCAGGTCGGATTGGTGGTCACGAGGTAGGTGGAATCGGTTTGCTTGGCATAGAAATAGACCCACCAAGGCGACCCCCGCGGCGACACACTCTTCGTGATCCCAAGTTCAAGCATGTCGGTGTAAAGATGGTAGCCATCCCATGCCGAACCGGCGTCCAACTTCTCGTTGGGCACACCAGCGGCATTGGCTTCTTCGGCCATCTCCCAGACTGCCTCCAGATAGACGAGGTAGTCCCTGGCGCCAGCTACCGAGAGCACCCCGAGGAGGGCCACGCCGACCCAAACGGCGGGTTGGACAAGTTTGATTTCACGAATCGCCCAGAAGACGAGGGCGATCGTCAATGGCAGGACCGGGAGGATGTAGCGATCGAGCGACCCACCCCGGTTGACATACTGGTACGAGGCCGGGAGCATACCGATGAACTGCCAGATCGCGATCATCCCAACCAGACCAGCCGCGGCTCGTGCTGGACTTACCTCCTCGCGAATCTTGCGGCAGAGCAGCAACGCCACGAGGATCGCCCCAAACGCGGCGGCAATCGTCAGCCCACTCCAAACCTGATCCCATTCAACCAACCGGCGACGACCTCCGGGGACATCGGCTGGTCCAAACCCGCCGCTACCGAGAAACTGGGGAATGTATGGCATGCGCCGACCGTCGTAGCTGTACTGGAAGAGTCCAAAGATCAGGAGGATGAGCGAGACCAGGAACGCCCAGTATCCCCACACCGAGGCGAAGAAGCGCTCCGCGGCCGGTCGGCGGACGGCGGGAAGCAATGCAATCGTCAACGGCAGCAGGAAAAGCCCCAGGTACATCGCATCGAAGAAGGTGAGACTCCGGAAAAGGAACCAGGTACCGCTCCAACCCTCCTCCACCGCCCGATCCAGGAAACTCTCCTGCACTTCAGGCACATTGTTGAACCAGTAGAGCCAAGCGTAATAGCCCAATAATGTCATTGCGGGGGCGATCGCGACCTGGAGCGCGAGTCGTACGCTTGACCAGTTCAACCAAAGTCGCCGGGCCACAACCAGGTTCAACGCCACGGCGAATGGGATGAGCGCTCCTTGCTGCCGAATTAAGAAAGCATAGCCGGCACAGATCGAGGCCAGGACGATGATCCACGGCGTCACCTGGTCCTGGCGAAGCCCCCGGAGGTAAAAGGCGACCGAAATGAGCAACCACGACACGAAATGCGGATCGGTCATGAACGTAAACGCCATGACGAGGGCCAGCGGATTGAACAGGTACAGGGCAGTGCCGAGACTACTCCGCCACCGCGTCACCCCGAGTTGACGAAGGATCGTGTAGAGCGCGATGGCGCCCATAGCCATCACGACGACGGACGAAAGGCGCATCACACCGAGTTCCATGCCAAACATCAGCGCGAACAGACCGCCCCATAGGACTTGACCCACGGCTGTCGCCGCCACCACCGGGAAGATCACCAATTCCGAGTCGTAGTACAGAATCTCGACCGCCCGGGTGTAGCCCCAGTCGTCGGTCGTGGCGACATTCGTCATCGTTGGCACGATGATCGCGGCGAGCGCGAAGAGGGTGAGTGGAACAAGGAGGGGCCAGTTCCTGACGACGTTCCGGCCAGGCGCCAAAGCGGGGGTGTACCGGATTTCTCGTTTTCCGGCGTGCCCTTCAACGTCAACCGTAGGTTCAACGTCGGAATCGAGTTGTACGTCAGGCTCAGCTTCTGCGCCGGGGTAGGGCGCCGGATGAAACATTGGTCGTGAAGAAGTTGCGAGCGACAGTGGAGGTTCGGCAACCCCGGCAGGAGGTAAAGACTCCGCAACGTTCCAATCCCTATCCGGCGTCATCCATCGCTCCTGATCCATCACGTCAGACCCGCGGCAACAGGGTCGCGGCCGCGCCAAGCGTGAGCGACCGAACCACTGGCCACGATCTTACTGTGTCAAGTGTGAGGAGATGTTCTCCCTCAATCTCGTGATATGCACGAAGATTGGAAAACCGGGATGCCAGACGGCGTGTGTGCCGGGGATGGACGACGGTGTCCTGAAGTCCCTGGATGATGACCACCGGCGCCGAGATCTTCGGAGCTTCCCGACTTCCCATTGACCCGAACTTCCGTAATTCATCGAGCACGGGACCGGCAAAGCCGGTTTCATCACGCACCACCCGGCGCGTTTCGGGGTCGTCGAAATCCAGGTCGGGAAGAGCGGCCTCGAACCACTCGCGCACCAGCGGATCGTTGAAATCAACACGCGAAAACAACTTGAACTCTTTGATCGCGTGTTTGACCACGGGCAGGAACACGGCCCGGCGATCGTTGATGCGGATGAATGGCGCCAACAACATGAGAAGATCGGGAGCGACGCCGGCAGCCATCTGGATCGCCGCGGTGCCACCCATCGAGTAGCCGACGAGAATCGTGCGGCTGTACCGGCCCACGTGTTCGGCCCAGCATTCGAGACTGGCGCCTCGCCAGATCGCAGCCGTTGTCCTCGCCAGGTTGCCGACATCGGTGGCCATGCCCGGGTGCATGATTGCGTGACAATCGGCTCCATGATCGAATAAAAGCTGCGCCAAGGGACGCATGTCGGCGGGGGAACCTGTAAACCCGTGAACGAGCATCACACCGACTCGATCATCCGCTCCGCCGGTGTGATTCATGGCGAAGGGCTCGAACTGTGGCTGCTGGTAATACTCAATCAACGGCGAGTCCCAAGATCGAAACGTCCGAGTTAGTCCGTGCGCGAAGAGCCGCGGACGTTGGACTTCCCGCGCCAGGCTCCATTGCCAGAAGCAAATCGTCGTTGGTAGCGTGAGTTTTCGCGCGGCTCATTCACCGTCGCAAGTCGATCATCCGGTTCCTCGCGGACTGCCGCGGGTTCGAAGCGGGGATCCAGCTCAGGAAACTCCTCCTCGTCATCGATCTCGACATCATCGTTCAACTGACCACTTTGACCCTCGGGCATGGCCTTGATCACCAGTGGATTCCCAAAGTTGATTTCAGTGGTCACCAGTTCCTGACCTTGACCATTGATGGTCTGGCGCTTGGTCAGGACTCCCTTGCGCAGGAACTCCATGACCTTGGCCTCGATATGCTCAGATGGCAGCGAGTTGCGATCGAGAAATCGCCACAGGGTTCGACTCATGTGACTCTGGGTTGGAACAAACCCGGGATGCAATTGTTTGATATAGGTGTCGATCGCCTGGATCACGGCGATGTCAACATTCGCCGATTGGGCCATCTCCAGGATGTCTTCTTCACCGGCAGCGGCCACGAGGTCAGGGCTGATCGAACCGGGCACGCCGCAAATCACGACGCGGCGACCGAGGCGATTACGCAATGTCGTAACCAGGCGAATGAAATCCTTGTCACCGGTGAGAAGCAGGAAGATTTCGATGTCGGGTCGAACCAGCGCGGTATTGATAATGTCAACAACAAGGTTCAAGTCAGACCGGGACGTGAACTTTTCGCGGCCCTGTGAATCTGTGGTGCGCTTCGCGGGATAGTGTTGCGCTTCGAATCCCGCGACATCGAGCCGCGTTCTGGCTTGAGCCGGGTGTTGATCGAAATCGGCATAGGCGCGGGCCACCGACATGAGTCCGTATTCGAGTGCCTTGTCGCGCCAGGTCAGGGGATCTGGTTCCCTGCCGAACGAATTGATGGTCGAATATCGGATATTTTCGAAATCAACGAAAACGGCAACTTCTTTCGGATCGGCCGCGCCGTTTCCAGGTCGTCCCCCGGATGTTTCGGAAACCATCAAGACCTCCACAATATTTCAAGATATCTGTACGTCTACACATTCACCAACGACGCCACCGCGCCACCCGTCGACGCGTGCTGAACTTCTTGTCGTCCGATTGACATGTCGCCAGCTATGCACCGATCAACCAACACTCGCGACCACCGCTGCATTCGACGGATATCAAACCACCATATTTCCGGCGCTAAAGCAAAATCGCCGCCGGTTTCCGTCGTCTCCAATTCGGGAAGGATGCGGGGTGAACGCCACACTTCACGTCATCATCGAGTGTACCACTCACGACTGGCCACGACGCATTCAGGCCGGGGCGGCGATTACCGCGGCGCCGACGACTCCCGAATTGTCGCCGAGAGCCGCGCGCACGATTTCAACCTGCTTGCCGGCACTGGGGAACGATTCGCGGCGGGTGATGAGTTCAGCCGTTTCGAACAACAAGTCGACTGCCTCGATCACTCCTCCACCGAGGATGATGCGCCGCGGATTGTTGAAATTTACGATCGAGGCGAGGGCATAGCCGAGATATGTGCCGGCACTGGTGACGATTTGCAGAGCCACGTCGTCGCCGGCGTCTACCGCCTTCTTGAGAATGCCTGATCGGATAGCGGAGCCACCTGGGGCGGCAGGATCGACCTTCGGAAGAAGTTCGCTGAGGATCGACTTGTGACCTCGACGCAGTTCGCCGAGGATTGCGGCGGTGATCGCCGTGCGCGAGGCGTACGATTCCAGATGACCGCGCCCTCCACACCCGCAGATCCGGCCGTCAACATCGACCGTTGTGTGGCCCAGTTCGCCGGCGTTGCCGGTATGCCCGCTGACCAACTCGCCTCGCTGGATGATGGCCCCGCCAATGCCCGTGCCCACAAATACGCAAACAAAACTGTCGATTCCCTTACCCGCGCCGAAACTTAATTCACCGACAGCGGCGATCTGGACATCGTTGCGAATGAGGGCTGGAACGCCATATCTGGCCGTGATTTGCTCAGCCATCGGCAAGTCGACGACCGACCGGCTCAAGTTCGCGGTGCCAATCAGCAACCCTCGTTCTGCATCGACCTGACCGGCGATGCCGACACCGATTCCTTCGATATCCTCGATGCCGATGTTGGCATCCTGCATCGCGTCGTCGCACGTGACGTAGACGCGTTTCATGAGCTCGACTGGCCCATCTTTGGCGCTGGTCTTTCTTTTGCCGGTTCCGACGACCCTGCCAGAGTCGACATTGACGACCGCGGCCAGCACCTTGGTGCCCCCGAAATCCACTCCAATCGCATGGCGAGCCATTGCTTCCCCTCTCAAGTCGTTGACTCAAAGCTGTGTCAACTGCTGAGCAACGTTGTCGCGATCGAGGCCATTTTCCCTGCTGTCTCGGGCGAGACGGGATACCCCCGACCTCTCAGGCGTCGCAGAACCCGTCGACGACCGAGGCAAAGGCGGCAATGGTCTCGGGTGTACTTGGATCGACACGGACCATGATGTGCTGGAACCCGAGATTCACGAGTTCGCGCAGGCGGCCAACCTGTTGTTCAGCGCTTCCTGATACAACGTTGGCGTCGTTGTGCGCGGATCCAACCGCTGCCGCCGTGACTCCAACTGTGCGTATGACCGACTTGGGATCACGACCCGCGTCCTCGCAAGCGGCGTCGAGTTTGGCGATTTTCGATTTCAGTTCTTCGATTGTTCCGCCGGCGTTCCAGGCATCGGCATACCGAACCAACGACTTGAGCATGCGGTCGCCGGTCGACCCAATCAAGATCGGCGGACCTTCGGGACGTGGCCCACGCGGCACGTTGACAGCATGGTTGGCCTGGTAGAACTCGCCTTGGAGATCGGCCTTGCCGGTGCGCAGCAAGCCGTGAATGATCTCGAGGGCCTCCTCGAATTGGCTTACCCGTGGCTCGTAGCGGATGCCGAATTGATCGTATTCCGGTTTGTGCCACCCGGCGCCAAGACCGAGGATGAAACGTCCACCACTGATGTCGTCGATCATTTCGCTCATTTTGACGATGACGCCTGGATTGCGGTAAGCGGTACAGGCGACCATAGGGCCAATCTGGACATCGGGCACAGACGCGGCGATCGCCGCCATCAGTGTCCAGGCGTCCCACGCGCCACGGAGATCGGTGTCCGACGTGAAGCTGAAGTGGTCGTCGAACCAGAGCACTTCGAAACCTGCCGTGGTTGCCGCCTGGGACATGGCCAGCAGGTCCGAGTATCGAGGCGTACCGGCAAACATCGACCGCTCAGACGTGGGAATGTTAATGCCGAGGCTCGCCGGATGGCGCGTATTCGGCCAGGTTCCGGTCGCGAGCACGGTGTTCTGATTCGAGCGAGACAAGAGGCATCCCTTTCAATGAGGGGTGGCGGCGGAACCTTAGGGGGCAGAAAACGCCTTGACGACAGGAGCAAATGCGGCAACGCTATCGGGGGTGCATGGATCGAGCCCGACGCAGATGTGTCGGAATCCCAGTGCTTCAACATCCTTGAGAAAGCCGAGCTGGGCGCTGGCATCGCCATCGAAGGCATTGGCGCGGGAACCGGTATACCCCTCTCCGGCAACGCTGACGCAAACCGTTCGAATCACGGTCAGGGGATCGCGGTTGGCGACTTCGAGAGCGCGATTCAGTTTCTCGATCTTCCCTGGCAACCCATCGGTGCTGCCATACCAACCTGTGTTCCAGGCATCGCCGTATTTCGCGAGGAGTCTGAGCATGCGGTCGCCGGAGGAACCGATCAGGATTGGTGGGCCTCCAACTCGCGGACCACGCGGCAGATTGACCGCATCATTGGCCCGGTAGTAACCACCCTGAACATCCGCCTTGCCGTTGCGAAGGAGGCCGTGGATGATCTGGAGCGCCTCTTCGAATTGTGAGACTCTCGGCTCGAAACGAATTCCAAACTGCTCATACTCGTTCTGCGACCAACCTGCCCCCAACCCGAGAATGAAGCGGCCGCCGCTAATGTCGTCGATCATCTCCGTCATTTTGGCGATGACGCCTGGATTACGGTAGGCGGTGCAGGCAACCATCGGACCGATCAGGAGATCGGGCACAGACGCGGCAATTGCGGCCATCATCGTCCAGGCATCCCAGGCACCTCGCAAGCCATCGTCCGCGGGAAAGCTGAAGTGATCGGCAAACCAGAGCGCCTCGAATCCGGCGTCTGCGGCGTCTCGCGAGATCTCAAGCACATCGGCGTAGTGCGGCGTGCCTGGAAACGTTGCGCGTTCCGATACCGGGACCATCAACCCGAGACTGGTGGAATGACGGGTTTCCGGCCAAAGTCCTGTCGCGAGGATCGCGTCAGGTTCCGCGATGCGATGGGAATCGATCACCAGGAGCGCCCTTTCGTGTGTGTGACCTCAGCGGGATGGACGCGTTTCCGCGTCTCTCTCCACGCTACCCCAAGTGCGGCGCACTGGCCAGCCCAATATGCGATTTCGACCAAGCTCCACCCTATTCCAGGCTCATTCGCCGCAAACGCCAGGTCGCCAGCGCGGTGCAGATAACGAGCAAGCCAATGGTGGTGATGACAACCGTCGATTCCGCGGAGGCTCCATCAACCGCAACTCGCCTGTCGTCGACGAGACGAGCGAAGAGCGACTGGGTGTAGTGGCGGATACTGATCGAACGGATGCCAGGAAGAAACTGAGACAACGCCGATTCCCAAACGAAAACATAGAACACGCCGACCAAGAGGGCACGTTGAATGAAGAGACTCAGGAGCATGAACAGTGAGCCGAAGCCAATGATCGCGACAAGGCTTGAGGCCAAGGCGGGCCACAGCAGGTCACGCAGATCATCAATGTGCCCGAAAGCGGTGATCAACCAGGTAACCGCGATCCCGAACCAGGTAAGGGGGATCAGGACGATCACGACCGCCAACAGTTTCTCAAGAATGATCCGATATCGACTCACCGGCTTCAGGGTGAGGTATTGCAAGGTGCGGTCTTCGATTTCATCCCCGATCGCCGCGGTCGCCAGCACCAGGGTCGCCAGAGGCAGCAGGGTGCCCGCAAACAGACCTGTATACAGGCCGGAAAAGATCGACCGCAGGCTCCTGGTCGATTCCTCACCCGGGGCAACCTGGACGATTCCGGCAAGGATCGCCGCGAGCAGGGAGATCCCGAGCACGACGTAGATCGACTTTGAGCGCAGGAACTGTCGAATCGTCAAGACCGTGATCGTCGTCGACATCACGCCTATTTCTCCACCAGATACGAGAAGACCGAGGTCAACGACTCGTCCGTCGCCTGCAACTCGAAAAGCCGGATCTGTCGTTGATGGGCGATACGAGGAACCATTCGATAGAACGACGGCGCGTCGTTGGTTGTGGCAACAATGCGTCCCTGCGCGTCGATCCGAACCGATAGCACGGACAGCTCACCGATCAGCGCCGCGGCCAATCCCCGCGAATCGGATGCCTTGATCCGCACTTCGTGATCGTGGGCGTCGATCTTCTCGCGAATCGTCCGGAAATCGCCCGCCGCGGCCAACTTGCCATTGACGATCACCAGGATGTTTTCCGCAAACCGCTCGACCTCGACGAGGACATGAGATGAAACCAGCACCGTCTTTCCTGAAGCTCCGAGCTCGCGAATCAATCGAATCAAATGCGCACGCTGAACCGGATCGGTGCCGTTGAGCGGTTCGTCCATGAGAATGACATGAGGATTGTGAACGAGCGCGCCCGCTACCTTGATCCGCTGGCGCATTCCTTTGGAATACGCGCCAACCTTGCGATCGGCCGCCGGTTGCATGTCGACCATCGCAATCGCCTGATCCACCGCCTCTTCAACATTGCCAAGTTTCTGCAACCTGGCGTTGAGCCGCACGAAATCACGGCCGGAAAGAAACGGATAAATCACCTCGTGCTCGGAGACGAGGCCAAGGTCTCGATATGCTTGTGGTCTGCCCCGAATTTCAACGTCGTTAATCGTCACCTTGCCCGAAGAGGGGGCCTGCAATCCGGCCATCATCTTCAGCGTGGTTGACTTCCCGGCTCCGTTGGGTCCAAGGAGTCCGGTGACTCCAGGTCCGACGCCAAACGAGACATCGGACACCGCCACGATGTCGCCGTACCACTTGGAAACCTGCTCCAACTCGATCGTCGCCTTTTCGGCATCGGCCATTCCTCGCATCGGGGAGGCAGGAGCCGAACCGTCATTCGTCGAGGCGCCGCGCTGCTTGCTTCTCATAAGCGTCGCCTCCTAGGTGTCATCGCTGGGGCTGTAGCGCCACCGGAGGATCAGGATGCCGACCACCACCAACGAAAGCACATACCCGAGGTAAACCGGCAGCGACAGGTCTGCCTGCTCAATCGACCAATCGGCGGAATCATGGAAGAGGTGGTCCGAGATCGCAAGGAATGTATCCTGGATGCTGAACAAGATCAGGTAGCGACTCCAGTCGTATTCGTCGAGCAGTTCCATCCCGAAGTTTGCCATGGCGGTCGCGATCAAGAACCCGATGATGATGACCGTCACCGCCACACCCTTGCGATCGGTGAGCGACGAGATCACCAACCCAATCGTACCCAGCACCAGGGCGATCAGCGCGCCGACAAACACTACACGGCCGAGATCACCGACGTTGTCCCGCATCGCCTGCCAGGGCGAATCGCTCACCAGCTGCCGCCCGAACCAGAGGATGATCGAGGGCGCCATTGAGAGCGTCATCGTCAGCAGCGTCATCGCAACGACCTTGGCCAGCACGTAGTCGAAGCGGGCAATGGCGCGCGAGAAGTAGAGCGGCAGGGTGCGTTCCCGGCGATCGACGCAGACCATCTCCGGTGCGGCGGTGGCGACAAAAATGCCGACGATCAGGAAGATGGCGGCCAGGTAACTGGAATACGACGTGAACCCGGCATCCGGGGCGATCGTACTGATTCCGATCATCACAACCAGTGGAATGATTGCCGAGGTGTAAAGCAGGATCGGCAGGATTTTGGCTGTCCAGCTCTTGCGAATGCCCATCGCCCGTTTCATGGAGTAACCAACGAGCGATCGGAACGCCTGGCGTCGGCCAAGTCGTTCTCCCTCGTAATTCGCATACCCACGGTCGAATACTTCGCCGTATCGGCCGGGGGCGACGTTGTCGCCGGCACTATCGAGCGACATCGCTGGCCTCCCGTGCGGCGCCGACATCGCCAAGGTAGATGTCCTCGAGAGTGCGCGAGCGTGAACGCAACGATCGCAGCGAGGCTTGCTGATGCACGGCCAGGTCCCGGATCAGGTCGTACACCCGATCGTCGTCGTCTTCCACGATCATCTCGTCCCGGCCCATCTCGACATCGCCTGAACGAACAGCGACGCCCTGGCCCCGCAGCGCGTCCGCAAAGACTCCCGCATTACCGTCGATCTGGACAATGATTTCGCCCCGCACCGATTCCATTTGACCGAGGGGTTGGGCAGTCACAAGTTTGCCATCGTCGAGAATCACAACGTAGTCGCACACTCGTTCAATGTCTTCAAGGATGTGGGAGGAAAACACCACGGCAATTCCGAGATTCCGGTAGATGCGCTCCACGAGTTCGAGCATGTCTTCCCGCCCCTGGGGATCCAGACCGGCGGTCGGCTCGTCGAGAAAGACCAGTTCGGGATCATGCACGATGGATTGGGCAAGTTTCACGCGCTGCCGCATTCCAGTCGAAAATCCCTTGATTAACCGGTAACGCTCTTCAGACAGGCCGACTTGATACAGGACGTCAGCGGCGCGCTGGCGTGCCTGGCGAGCGGGGAGTCCACTCATCTCGGCCATGTGGCCGACGAAGTCGGCGGCGGTGGTGGACAACGGCAAGGCGTCGGCCTCCGGCATGTAGCCTACGTGCTCGCGCACCTTGGTGCCCTGGGTTTGCGTATCGTAGCCAACCACGGTCGCCGAACCGCTGTTGGGTTTCACCAACCCGAGCAGGGTGCGGATCAGCGTTGTCTTGCCGGCGCCATTGGCGCCAAGCAATCCGACCGAGGAGCGAGGGATCGTCAGGGAGACATTGTCCAGCGCCGTGAATCGCTTGAATTTCTTGGTGAGACCATGCACCTCGATCACCAGCCGCTCATGCCCTTGATTCGTTGCGCTGGATTCGATGTTCGGGCTCGTCATCGGTCGGAGGTCCTCTGTTGTGCAACCACGCCGCACGATCACATGCGCATCGGCGGCATCCCATCCGGGGAGAGTGTAGCAGGCTCATTTTGGTTGCCGAGACGTGTGTTCGGCGGTCGATGCTTCGCTGGGCTCCTGCCCGCATGGGCAGGAGTCCGCCTACTCCATTTCGGGATACGTTGCGTCGCCGTCACGGCGTACCGTTAACGGACGATGCAAGTCCGGTTCGAGTTCCTCACGATGCGCGTTCCGGTCGGCGCCCGCACTCTGTCCCGCTCTCACGACGCTCGCGCTCAGTTAGGAGTGATTGCACATGACCCTGGACCTTACCGCCCGCCAAATAGGAGATACGTTCGCCGACGCCGTGGAACGCGTAAGCCCAAGTGTCGTCGCTGTCCTCGGGCGACAGCGATTGCCTGGCGCCGGAACCGTCTGGAGCACTGATTCCACTGGCGCAGTGATCGTTACCGCCAGTCACGTCGTCGAGCGCGAAGAGCAGATCGCGATCCAGCTCGCCGACGATACCGAGGTTCCGGTCTCACTCGTTGGACGCGACTTGACCAGGGATCTTGCGGTGCTCCGGGTTGGCAAGACGGATCTGGAGGCAGCGCCAATCGCTTCCGCTGAAGTCAGGGTCGGGACGCTCACGATGGCGGTAGGTCGACCTCTCGTGTCATGTACACAGGCATCTTTCGGATCAGTTGTCTTTGTTGGCTCCCCGCGGAACAGAAACTATGGAGCCGGTCGAGTGATCCATGCCGACGCTACCCTGTATCCAGGATTTTCCGGCGGGCCATTGATCAATGCGAACGGCGAGGTGCTCGGGATCAATACCTCCGGCGCACGCCAATCCGGCAGCATCACGATTCCCGCCGACCAGGTTTCCCGCGTCGTGCGCGACATTGTCGAACTCGGCTACGTGAGAACCGCCTGGGTCGGAATCACCCTCCAACAAATCGATCTGCCAGGTCACATTCGCGAATCTCTACCGGATCAACAAACTGGTGTACTCGTACTCGGGATTGAGGAGAACACACCCGCGGCGAACGCTGGTCTGTTCGTGAATGATATTCTGGTGACAATGGACGGTCAGCCCCTGGACGACGTTACCGATCTCAAACACATTCTCTGCGATGAACTGATCGGTGAATCGCTGACAATCGTCGCCTGGCGAGGCGAAACCCCTCACGAAATAAGCGTGACCCTCGTCGCCCGGCCCGAGCAGTCCTGCACCTGAATCATCCCGTTCCCTGAAGGGAGAACGCCAGATGTCATCGATCTCACCCGCCGCCCCGCCCACACCAATCACGACTCTGAATGAGCGAGGCGAGGACGTTTTCCGTGGTCGACGCGGACTCACCAACCTTCCGGCGAGCCGACAGGCGCCCCGTCGGCTCGTTGTCGGCATTGTCGCCGCCTATCCCTCGATGCGTGTTGGTCTCGGCGCTCTTGTCCAAAGCGACATCAATCTCACTGCCACGGCGATCGCACCGGCGGCGCTGGCCGCGGCGTCGGGCATGCCAGCGCTCGCTCAAATTTCCGACGCCGATGTGATCCTGGTTGAACCCGGCGACCTGGGCCAGGAAACCCTTGAGAATCTTGTCGGATTGGGCCGAGACGAAGGAATTCCGCTGCTCTGGTTGGAGACAACCGGTCTTCCCGAGTCCGCAAGATCCGGCAGACATGCCGGTGGCGTGATTTCGCCGAATGCAGACGCCGAAACGATGGTCGCGGCGATCCACGCGGTTCAGCGTGGTCTTTTCGTGGTTGATCCGAATGTGAGTCAGCTGGAATTCTCGTGGCCCGGCGCCTCGCGAAACACCGGCGCCAATGCCGTGGCTACGATCCTGAGCCCGCGAGAACGCGAAGTGCTGGAGTTGGTGGCCGCCGGGTTGCCGAACAAGGCGATCGCCCGCTCGCTCGGGATCAGCGATCACACCGTCAAGTTCCACGTCAGTTCGGTTTTGACCAAACTGGATGCCGGGAGCCGTACCGAAGCGGTCACGATCGCGACTCGCCAGGGCATTCTCTCGCTGTAGGAATCCAACCGGCGGCGCCGTTGACATCGCGAGTCCCGCATCGGGGAAGCTTCGTCCAGACGCGAACGTGAACACCGCCAAGCCGATGATTGCCGCGGCCAGGATTCCCGAAGTCTGCGTAACCAATCGCCTCACGAGCGACTTGCCCTGCTGTCTGGTTCATTTGGATGTCCGGTTTGCCACTTGACCGCTTTCGGCGTGGAGTGCAAGGGAGATCGAGTATGCCCAGAGCCAGCGGTTGATTTTGGTGGCGAAAGGGGATTCGGCTCCTAACGATGGACTTCCACCCGCATGCCCATGTGCGAGAAGTCAAACACCTCTTGAATCGCGGCGGGATCCAGGGCCACGCAACCACCGGTTTTGCCTGCGCCGTTCGGCAGGATGGCGCCATTGGCGTCCTTGGAATAGGAATGAAACCCGTTGAACCGAGTTGGATCGAATCCGACCCAATGGGTGATATAGGCGTCGGCCCATTTGGTGTAGGCAATCGGTTCATACATTGCATACACGTAAAAGGTTCCGACCGCTGTCGCATAGAAACCATCTGACGAGGTGTCGAAGCCGACCGAGCCCCAGTGTGTGGCCTGGACCGAGTCGCCAATGTAGAGCGTGACCAGACCGGTGCGAGCGTTGACATCGATCCAGTGTTCTTCGCTCGAGTCAGTCGATCCGCTCCCCACGGCGCCGGTGGCGTCGGATGAGACCGAGGAGTTGTTGAACTCGCCATCCCAGCTTAGGTACTCGGTCGCGACCCAGGCAACTTCGCCGTCGTGGTTGATGGGCGAGAAGCCGTTGAGATCGTTGCCGATCACCTCGATCCACTCGCCAGCGATGTACGAATCAATGACTCCAGCGCCCATCGACGCATTGTCACGAACGTTGAGCGCATCGGCATCGACCATCGCCCAGGCGCGCCATGACCACGCGCCAGCCTGGTCCGCGGAACTCGACGGGGACCCCTGCGACGGTGGTGAGGCAATCGATGAGTTGTTTCGCGACGTCCCGCTTCCATCCGGATCGAGGAACTCCGCCCAGACCCAGCCTACGATGCCGTTGTAGTGGATCTCGTACATGAATTCTTCCGGTCCCGAGAAAATATCCACCCGGTCACCGTTTTCGAGGTAGTCGATAACGGTGAAGTCGGCGAGGTGGGCGAAGACCTCGACACGATTCGTGTTGATCGTTCCCGCCTGACCCGCTGTGGTATCTTCCGGAGCGGCGCCGCCAAATCCCGCGATCATGATCAGGCCAAGCAAGATGATGGTAATGATCCTCACCAGCGACGAATGGGAGCGCCTACGTCGTGAAGCGAGTGACCACCCGGTCCGATCGCGATCGTGATACGTCCCCGTAAACACCTTGACCCCTCCTCAAAATCAGTTGCGGGCAAACCTGGGCGTGCGGGCCACACCACCAACAGTCAACGATCCGAAATCCTTAATCGTTGTGTACGTACGTAGTGTACGTACAGTCATTTAGTTTGTAAAGGGTGGAACTCAGTGTCATTGAAAAGGCGTTTCCAGCGTTATGACTTATTGTCACCATTTAGGCTTGGATGCCACCTTTCAGTGACGCTATTGTCACCGACGATTTGCGTAGGGAAGGCGAGGACCTCGTCCAGCGGCGCCTGTGCGTCAGTCACCGGCGCCCCAATTGCACCGGCGATGCGAAGAGCAGGACCTGATTCCAGTAAATCCACGCGAATCGTTTTACATCCGTCTTCAGTCGGCCTATACTCTTCACAGATTCGTTGACCGAAGCCGGGGGTTCTGGCCTCCGGCTTTGTGTTACGCCGTGGGACGCAAACCGGTGTCGTTGTTCACCTATCCTGCGCAACAGACGCCGCTGGACCGGAAAGGATTCTGCATCATGGGTACAGAACGAACTGTCCAACTCACCGCGGTTGGTCGAACTCGCCTCGAGGGTGAGCTGGTGGAGCTCCGCGACGTCAAAATGCGTGACCTTTATCGGAGTGTTCAGGATGCAAATTCCAATAACGAAGCTTCGGACAGCGGCGAGTACGAAGAAATCAAGGACGAACTGGTCTACACCGAGGCCCGGGTTCGCGATCTCGAGCAACTCCTGGAACATGCCGCAATTCTCGAAGTGGGTTCATCAGATGGTGTGATTGGACTCGGCTCGCGCGTGACCGTCAAGTTCAATGACGGCGAAACCGAATCCTGGATTCTGGTTACGCCAGAAGAGGCCAGCCTGCCAGACGGAAGCGTTTCGACCGATTCACCCGTCGGCCAGGCGCTGCTGGGAGCGAAGGCGGGTGACGCGATTGCGGTCAAGACTCCTGGCGGCGAGGTCAACTACACCGTCGAGTCCGTCGGTTAAGTCAAACCAGGTTCCACGTCGACGCGGTCGTCGGCCACGCCGCGTCTCTCTCTCATTCCCGGAGCCACCATGGAACTGAGCGAGCTACAGGAGATTCGCCGTCAAAAGGCAGATGTTCTCCGAAGCCGTGACATTGACCCATACCCCACCCGCGCGGGACGAACACACACCTCGATCCAGGCCATCGCGCTGTTCGAGAGTGAAGAGGAGGCCGGCCGGCCTACCGACGACACTGCTTCCAGCGTCCTGACACTGACTGGCCGGCTCGTCGGGTTCCGTCACATGGGCAAGACAGTGTTCGCGCACATCCGAGATGGTTACGGCCAAATCCAGCTCCACATTCGGAAAGACGAGGTCGGCGATGATGCTTTCGCGGACATTCTGATGTTGTTCGATCTGGGCGACTTCGTGCAGGCGAGCGGCACATTGTTCAAGACCAAGACTGGCGAGATCTCGCTTCGCACGGAATCGCTGACGATGCTTGCCAAGGCGCTCAGCGCACCACCGGAAAAGTGGCATGGCATTCAGGATGTCGAGATCCGGTATCGCCAGCGGTACCTCGACCTCATGTCGAATGAGGAGACTCGCCAGGTCTTCGCAATCCGATCGAAGATCATCACGGCGATCCGGACGTTCCTCGACGCCCGCGATTATCTCGAAGTCGAGACGCCTACCCTCCAGCCACTCTACGGCGGAGCCGCCGCACGCCCGTTCACTACATTCCACAACTCGTTGGGACAAACGTTTTATCTGCGCATCGCCGACGAGCTCTACCTGAAACGGCTGATTGTCGGCGGTTGCGAACGGGTGTACGAGATTTGCAAGGATTTTCGCAATGAAGGCATCGACAAGAACCACTCGCCAGAGTTCACGATGCTTGAGTTCTATGAGGCGTACGCAGACTACGAGACCATGATGAACACCGTGGAGCAGTTGATTCACAGCGTCGTCCTGGCGACGCATGGAGGGCCGGTTTTCACCAATGGGGGAACGGACATCGACGTCACCCCGCCTTGGCCCCGAAAGACGTTGCGCCAGGCAATACTCGATGGCTCAGGCATCGATTACGTCTCGCGCCCTGACCAACCATCGTTGCTCAAGGCGGCCCGCGCAGCTGGCGCCGATATTGAGGCCGACACCGTCTGGCCCCGGATCGTGGACGAACTGCTCAAGCAATTTGTGCGGCCGCGGCAACTCCAGCCAATCTTCCTGATCGACTATCCAGTCGAGCTTTCGCCGCTGGCGAAGCGCAAGCAGTCGGACCCATCCCATGTCGAGCGGTTCCAGCCGTACATGGGTGGAGCGGAGCTCGGCAACGCCTTCACCGAGTTGAACGACCCTCTCGATCAGGTGGCGCGGTTCCAGGAACAGCAACGTGACAAGGATGCTGGCGACGAGGAGGCGATGCCGATTGACGAAGAGTTCGTCACCGCGCTGATGTACGGCATGCCGCCGACCGGTGGAGTTGGCCTCGGCATCGATCGGATCACAATGTTGCTGGCCGACCAAGCGACACTGCGCGATGTAATCCTTTTCCCGGCAATGCGCAACCTGCCGCACGGCGCGGCGATGGAATCCGAAGCCGATTGATCCGGCGAAAACATATCGCCGAGGACGTTGCCGTTGGGTATAATTTGGGCGCAACGAAAGGTCACGTTCGCGACTCTGGTACGGGCCGCGAACCGCCGCCAATCGATGGGCAGTTGGATAGTGGACAGGATTGCCATGAATGCGTTTCTGGATCGCGTGAAAGAGCGGACCGGTATTTACAAGTTGGGCTTCAATCCGGCGTCGATCGCGGGCATCGGCCTGCCGGTCGGGTTCGTGATCGTGGTCGGCGGCATCCTCGCGTTCCTGGTCATGCGGTAGCGACTGCCGACTGCCGATCGCGGACGACGATGACGGCAACAGAGAAAGGCGCCCACAAAGCCTGATGACAAGAACACGACTTTGCCACCGGGTACTCCAAAGGCGGGCCGTCCGCATGGTCCTTCGAGGAGGCGTTCAACCACGCCGTGGCCGAGCTCGGCTCAGGCTTGCCCGGCACGCCAGATTGGCTCGATACCAATGTCGTGATCGACTCTGGAGCCCGGATCGGGGGCATCGACGGCTTCAACGATCTCTATGTCACGGTGCGCCGCGGTTAAGGATTCAGCGTCCGCCCGCCAACCGCCCGGACCCGCAACCTCGAGGACCACGAACCGCGTCTCCAGGGCCTTGCTGAAGTTGTCGTCCGCGACGAGCACCAGGCTACGGTTTCCATTCCCGAGCGCCGGACCCCAACTCATGCCTTCGAAATTCCCCACCGGCTCCACGCCGATGGCGCCCAGATCGAGCACGAGCCGCTTCCGCATTGGCGTGAACGTGGCTCCCTCCAGGCTTTCAACGCCGGAGATGTCGGTCGCGCCCAGGACACTCACCTCATACACCTTGACGTGATAGTCGATTGTCGAAAAGAACAAGGTGGACGTCTCGGTCGCGGCGCGCTGGAGAATCAGGAACCCATCGTCGTCGATCGCCAGGATCTCGGTCACGCCGATCGTCGCGAACCCATCCGTCACGGCCGGGAGCCGGTCCACCTCGAAGGCGAACTGGCGGATGACATTCCCCTCGCGGTCGATGTTCGTGATCCGGCTGAACGATGTGGAGTCAACAGTCGATGGCGAACCGTCCTGGAGGAGTGGTCCTTCCATCGCCGCCCAGAGGGAGGCGCCGTCCGCCGAAAAGGTCAGCCCCTCGAATCCCATACTCTCGCGGGCGCCGCGCCCTTCTCCCCGGAACATGGCGAAGCTCGCCGGCGCGGTGGAAAACGTCAGTCGTCCTTCCGAATCGGCGGCGGCCACGAATGGATCGAGATCGAGTTCCCGGCTGCCTTCGCTGCCGTACCACAGTGCGTCGCCCTGGGGATCGAAGCGGATCGCCTCCAGGTCCGGGACATTGCCGCCAATCCTGGCATTCGGGTATGGCTCGCCGTTCGCCTGGAGCAAGGTGACGGACGAAGTCAACTCCAGCGTCGTGATCGACCCAGCGTCCCAGGCGAGATCGAGGTGGTAATACCGGGCCGGGGCGTTGACCGACCGATCGTCGCTGATCGCGACCCAGGAATCCGACCGCGAGTCGTAGTCGATGCCGGAGAGTCCACCCACCAGCGTCGCATCCACCACCATACGGCGAGGAATCGTCGCTGAGGCGATCACACGAATGCCTCCGATATGATCTGGCTGCGACCCGTGCTGCGTCGCCACAGCCGCGGACGGGGCCGCAAACAGGACGGCAATTGCGAGAGTGGTGAATCGGGAAAGCGATCGGCGCATGGGACCTCCTGAACCCGGTCCCAACCACTGTAAAGCCAAATTTGGCGAGCAACCGACCGAACACTATCCCGATCGACATCATCGAAGTGCATTTCCGGCAAGGTCCAGCCAGACGTAAGAACCCAGCTTCACAGGCTCCCGTTTTCCGCGCCGTTAAACAAGGTGCTGGCTGCTGAATTCACGCTCGTCCGCTACGGCTGTGACCTCTCCGACGGATATTTTCCATTGTCATGGCCGTCGGTATCCTCACCATCCTCAACGATCATCCGTGGCCTTCGTCGCCGCCACTTCACGGAGCGCCGATTCCAGCAGCGCGGCGGACGCCCAGCGCTTAACCTTCTCGGCTTCCTCAGCCGACAGCCCGCAAATGTCAACGGTCACCATGATGCTTTCCATACCAACGCACATGGCCTGAGCCATCACCAGGCGCTCCATCCGTTCCACCCCAAGCTGGTCGGCGAGTGGCGCGAGGGCTTCGGCGAGATAGCGCAAGCGATCGCCGGGTCGCCGCGGGATCTCCGATGGGTCGTCGGCGCGAGGAGCCAACATGGCTCGCACGGCGGTGCGAAAGGCCATTTCGTGCTTGATTACAAGCGCATGATCCGCCCGCACCACTGCATCCAGCCGCGCCTCGGCGGTCCCGTGTGCCCGCGCCGCTGCGTACACGGCCTCCAACTCGGGCCGATTGACCAGTTCCAGCAAGGCCTCGGCCAAGAGCCCTTCCTGGCTGGGAAAGTAGCGGTAGGCGGTGGTCTTGGACACCAGCGCCGCCTCGGCGACCTGAGCTACGGTGGGTGTCTCGCCGTGGCGCACAAATTCGGTCGCTGCCGTCATGAGCGCCGAGCGCGTCCGGCTCTTCTGGTTCATCCGGCCGAATGAATTGTATGACGACATTGTCTCTCCTTGACGTGTGCTTCAAACGGTCTAATGATACTCGAAACCTTTATGGGACTCAGTCCCACAAATTATCGCAGGGGAGGCGTATCACATGGCGAAGGCGTCGATCGCGGCACTGGCCGCTGAGGCACACGGGGGCAACTTCGACCGTCGTGGATTCATGATTCGGGCGGCGGCCGGCCTATCGATCGGTGGCGCATTGCGTGCGGCCGGAGCGGCAGCGAACGAGGCCACGCCGGCCGCAGACGACACGACCGGACCGACTGAGTCGGCAGGAGAACAGGAAATGACATCCGCATCAGAACACTACGCGATCGCAGACGGCGAGGCGGAGGCAATCTGGTTCCTGGGCACGCTGGCGCTGATTAAGGGGGTGGGGAGTCAAACGGGGAACGTTCTTGCCACCGTGGAGTTTACGCATCCGCCGGGTTTCGCTACCCCTCTGCACGTTCACCACCACGCCGACGAGGCGTTCTACGTTCTGGCAGGGACGATGCGGGGGGTCTGTCGGGACCAGGAGTGGGGGGCGACAACCGGGTCGTTCGTCTGGCTCCCTCGCGGCATCCCCCACGGGTATGCGGTCGACGGTGATGAACAACTCCGGACCCTGGCGATTACCTCGCCCGCCGGCTTCGACGGCTTCGTCATCGAGTCAGGTGAACCCGCCCTCGAACGGACATTGCCCCCACCCTCGGCGCCGGACATTGAGAAACTGGAGGCAGCGGGCGAGAAGTACGGGATCGAGACTCTGGGACCGCCAGTGCAGTTCCCGGCCACGCCTGCCGCATAACGACGACGCAGGGTCATGCCGAACTTGGAAACGAGAATGGCGGAGGGTAACTCCCGCCGCCATTTCGCAGACCCGGTGTGCCGACACCGGTTACTCGTCGTCCTTGCCGGACTTGCTGGCGTCGCGAATGAGCTCGACGATCGACGGATCCGCCAGCGTTGTGGTATCGCCGAGTTCTTGTCCGCCGGCAATGTCGCGCAACAGGCGACGCATGATCTTGCCAGATCGGGTCTTCGGCAGGTCCGGGGTGAACATCAGGCGTTTGGGTTTGGCGATTGGGCTGATCTTGTTGGCAACATGTTGCCGCAACTCGTCCCCGAAGTTGCTGTCGACATCGGCTCGGCTCTTGAGGGTGACGAAGGCAAAGATCGCTTCGCCGGTCACTTCGTCGGGCTGGCCGACAACGGCAGCCTCGGCCACGAGGTCATGGGAAACAAGCGCACTTTCGATTTCGGTGGTGCTGAGGCGATGCCCTGAGATGTTCATGACATCATCGACCCGGCCGAGGAGCCAAAAGTAGCCATCCTTGTCCTTCTTGGCCCCATCGCCAGGAAAGTAGAGACCCTCATACTTGCTCCAATAGGTACTGGCGTAACGCTCCGGATCGCCAAAGATGCCGCGCAGCATCGATGGCCACGGTTTGCGAATGACGAGGTGTCCGCCCTCGCCATCCGGGGCCGATTCGCCGTCTTCGGCAACGATATCGGCATCGATCCCAGGCAGCGCAAACGTCGCCGAACCTGGCTTCGTCGTCGTGATTCCAGGCAGCGGCGAAATCATGATCGAGCCGGTTTCGGTTTGCCACCAGGTATCGACTACGGGCGCGTTTTCACCGCCGATGTGTTTCTGGTACCAGATCCAGGCCTCGGGGTTGATCGGCTCACCGACCGTGCCAAGCAACCGTAGCGATGAAAGATCGTGCTTGGCTGCGTGTTGGTGACCTTCCTTCATGTGAGCGCGGATAGCGGTTGGCGCGCAGTAGAGGATCGAAACCTTGTAACGCGCAATCATCTCCCACCAGCGGTCGGGCGCGGGATAGGTCGGAGTTCCCTCATACATGACGCTCGTCGTGCAATTGGCGAGTGGGCCGTAGACAATGTAGCTGTGCCCGGTCACCCATCCGATATCGGCGGCGCACCAGTACACATCGTCATCCTTGATGTCGAACACGGCCCTGTGGGTAAAGGCGCAACCAAGGAGATACCCGGCAGTGGTGTGAACAATTCCTTTTGGACGGGCCGTGGTGCCGGAGGTGTAGAGCAGGAACAGCATGTCTTCGCTGTCCATCTCTTCCGGTGGGCACTGGTCGCTCTGGCGAGTAACGATGTCGTCCCACCAGACATCACGCCCTTCTCGCATCGCGACGTCGCCGCCGATGCGTTTCGCGACCAGCACTTTCTCCACCGACGGCGCATCTTCGAGCGCGACATCGACATTTGGTTTGAGCTCGGTGGGTGCGCCACGCCGATAACCGCCATCGGCCGTGATCACCACCTTGCAGGTGGCGTCGTTGATCCGATCACGCAAGGACTCGGCCGAGAATCCACCGAAGACCATCGTGTGTGGCGCGCCGATCCGGGCGCAGGCGAGGAGCGCGATTGGCGCTTCGAGAATCATCGGCATGTAGACGGCGACACGATCACCCTTCTGAACACCGAGTTCTTTCAACGCATTGGCCGTCCTACAGACTGAAGTGAGCAGTTCAGAATAGGTGATGGACTTTGTATCTCCAGGTTCGCCCTCCCAATGGAACGCAACGCGATCGCCTCGACCCGCCTCGACATGCCGGTCGAGGCAGTTGTATGCGACGTTGAGCTTGCCACCAATGAACCACTTGGCGAACGGTGGATCCCAGTCGAGCACCTGGTCCCACTTCCGGATCCAGCTCAGCGATTCCGCCTCCTCGGCCCAGAATGCCTCGGGATCGGCGTTGGCCCGCTCGTAAATGGCCAGATCGGCGTAATTCGCCGCCGCCACGAAGTCGGGAGGTGGGGGAAACGTCCGGTTTTCGGCAAAGAGCGCTTCTATCGTCGCGTGGCGATCACCTGGTCGTTCGGTCATGCGGTTCCACTTTCCTCGAAATGACGTGGCGGTTGCCGCCCGCTCCGGTCACCGCCAGATAGGCATGCAGTGCATCGCGACCGGAAAGACGCACTCCTTCCAGGACCTGGGCCGCTGCCCCAATGTCATACTACACGCCAAAGATTCGGGATGCGCCAGCAGCGCCCATTCATGTTTGGAATGCATTGCCCCGGATTCGACCTGTTAGCCAGGAATTGTCCATGACAAGCGTACACATGATCGTTGGCTCGGCGGTGATTGTCGCCTACCTGGTGGTGCTTGCCCTGAACGTCCGCACCGCCACGAGCGGCGCGGAATTCTCATGGCAGAAGATCGTCTCGTTCGGCGCGGCCACGATCCTGGTGGTCCAGTATTTGTTGGGCTTTTCCTTGCTCGGCGAGGGCCGGGATGTCCCGGCATTTCACTTCCTGATCGGGCTCGCCGCGATTCTGCCGGTCGGTATGGAGCACGGCTACGGCAGCCAGCAAACGTCAGCGGTCGATCGCGGCAAGATCGGGGCACTCGCCAATGTCATGACATTAGTCGTGCTGGTGGTCGCCTACATCATCGGTGATGCGAGATAGGGCGCACCCACCCGGAGCGGGTCGGATGGATTTGCAACTCGACATCAAACGGTCAGACCCACGCTTCGCCGACCTGCTTCGCTCAACCGAGTCCATCCGCCATAACGGCGCCCAACGGATAACAATTCCATGCCAACCCAGCACTCATCACACTTGGCTCCGGATGTCGCGATCATTGGCGGCGGCGTGGCCGGCAGCGCGCTTGCAATCACGTTGCGCCGGCAGGGCCTCGACGTCGTCCTGATCGAACGGAGTGTGCGCTTCCGGGACCGCGTCCGCGGCGAGACGATCCATCCGTGGGGCACGAACGAGTTGCGCGGGCTTGATCTCTACGACCTGCTCATCAAACAGGCGCAAGCGCAGCCGCAAGTCTTATGGCAAACCTTCAAGGACCGCGAAGCTCAAATCCCCTACCGGTGGGCAGACGACTTCCCCGCCATTCCCAACGGCCTGGGCGTCGGTCACGTTGCATTGCAGGACGCACTGATCGATGAAGCAACCAGGCAAGGGGTGGCGATCTGCCGCCCGGCGACGGTCGCGCTCGGACGCACTCCGGGGAGGATCACGTTGCTAGTGTCGTCCTCTGGTGGCGAAACGACGATACATCCGAGGCTGCTCATCGGCGCCGATGGTCAAAGGAGCGCGACGCGATCGTGGATTGGGGGAACGACCACGCCCGATCCGCCGCACCACCACATCGGCGGGGCCCTGATCCGAGGATTGAGCCTGACGACGGATCGCATCCACCAAGCGTTTTTCGAAGGCGGATTTGTGTTCGTGTCGCCGCAAGCGAACGACGTCGCTCGCCTCTACCTCGTCTGTTCCAGCCTCCGGGCAATGGAAATACAAGCCTCAGCCGATCCGGCACGGCACGTCGTCAAGCAGTTTCGGGAGGGCCTCCCGGAAGGATTCATCGGCGACGATTGGGAAAGCCTGGGACCGGTCGGTTTCTTCCCCAATTCATGCGTGACTGTATCGCTGCCCCACTCTCGCGATGTCGTCCTGATCGGTGACGCCTCAGGCCGCAACGATCCAAGTCAAGGTCATGGATTGTCGCTGGCGTTCCACGATGTTCGGGTCCTCAGCACGATGCTGGCCGAAGGCAGTGACTGGGTGGATATCCCGGACAGGTTCCATGCGACGAAGCAGGCGTATTTCGAAACACTGCGCCAGCACGCGCATTGGAACGAACGTCAAGCAACCGAGACCGGACCGGAGATAGAAGAGTTTAAGGAGCGGATCGCCCGCGCACGCGAACTCGATCCCGCGGCAGAGGGGTTCGCGGCGATCTTCGCCACCGGACCGGACGGACTAAATGCAACCCCTCGGGCGCGGCGCCACTATCTCGGCGAGGACCTGGCCGCCGGTGAATTGGCAATCGCCTAATCCAGGCGCTCCTCTACTTTCCAGTGACTAAAAGTCATGGTACCTTTGTACTATGCCAATCGCATGCCGAGTCGCAGCCTGTGGCGTATCATGAAATTGTCGTGAGAGTCCGTACACTGTGCCTCGTTGGCGCAGGTAAGCACAGACCTTGGTGGATTCAGTTGCCGGTTTGGAACCGTCCAAACCGAACATGCATCACGTCGGAGTCGTCCGATGTCCGACTGCCGGACACGGGCTGGACTGTTCACCGCGGTCCGGGTAGGGCGCGTTGCCACCGGACATGCAACCGAATGGTTCATCAAGAACACTATTGGGGGTTGGGACATGCAGATGCGTCGTGCGTTTTCCGCCGGGGTGATGGGGACCCTGGCTCTCCTCGTCGGCGGGCCACAAGGGGCGCCATTCGCAATCGCGGAAGACGCGTCCATTACAGCCTGGATCGAGTTCGCAACGATCGCGCCGGGGGTCGGTTGCGCGGTTGATGTGAGCGCCGATGGCGGTCCCGGACTGACAGGCGCCGATGTTTCCCTTGTCGTGTCCGACGATGCGTCGGGGGCGGTAATCAGCAGCGATTCGTCGACGGCGGACAGTTCCGGTGTCGCCTGGTTGAAGATCGATACCAGCGGCGCCTCCCCTGGCGTAAAGACATGGGCGAGCGTTTTCATCAACGGCACGTACTTTGGTGGACGAACCGTCAGGGTCACCAGTGACGGCGACTGCTCCGGAGAATCCAGCCTCGTCAAGCTCGACGGGTCCATGTCGTCCAGCCCCAGTTCATCAGCCGAAGCGGAAGGGTCCGATTCTTCGGAGATATCGAGTTCCAGCGTAATCGTCCCGGGCGCGTTCGGCTACCAGCAGGAACGCCGTCTGAGCTGTGAATATGCGGCACTGGCGATTGCCACGGGCATGCTTGGCGACTGGGTTTCCGAGTATGACTTCGAAGCCGTCATGCCCTTGAGCGTGAACCCGCATTGGGGATACCGCGGCGACATCACTGGCTCCTGGGGCAACACCACAGACTACGGCGTGTACGCGGCGGCGCTCGTGCCGGCCCTGGAACAGCACGGGTTCCAGGGCGATGTCTTCTACGGTGGACGCGGCGACCTCACCTATCAGCTCGACCGCGGTCGACCAACCCTGGTGTGGATCGGCGCCCGGGGAGAGGCTGGCAGCTTCTACGAATGGACCGCCGATGGCAGCCGGTACCAATTGACACCGTACATGCACGTCGTTGTCGTCTACGGATATGATGATGGAGGCGTGTACATCTCCGATCCCGGCAATGGCGCACTCAGCTATTGGGACTGGGCCTCGTTCGAGGGAATGTGGGATGTGATGGACGGCATGTCGCTCGCCGTGCACTGGTAGACTCAGCCACCTGACGTGACATCGGCGAAAAGGCGCCTCAAATGGAGGCGTCTTTTCGCTATCCAAGTGTTGTCGCGTATGCTTCCCTGAGTCAGGTTATGGGAGGTTCGAGCAGCATGCCGTTTCGTCGCAATCGTCGCGTTGGCCTTGTCTTCAGTCATCGCTATCTCACCCATAATGCGGGTCCCTACCTGATTGGGTACCGAGATCCTTTTCCCTTTTCAGATCCCGTTCCTCATCTTAGCAGTCCGGCGATTGCGGGCCGCACGAAGCAGTTGCTCGATTTCTTCAACCTTTCCTCGGTCATGCTCAATATCGAACCTGAGATGATTGGCGATGGCACCCTCAGGCTCTATCACACGGCCGAATACATCCAGCACGTCAAGGACCTCAGCGCCACTGGGGGAGATACCGGTAATGGAGCGCCGATGGGGCAGAACGGAGAGCCAATCGCCAGGCTCTCCACCGGCGGCGTGGTCGCCGCGGTCGATGCGGTGATGCGCGGCGCCGTGCGCCACGTCTACGCCCTGGTCCGGCCTCCGGGTCATCACGCGATGTCGGATCGCGGGATGGGCTTTTGCATTTACGGGAATGTCGCGATTGCCGCCCGTCACGCTCAGCGGCGCCACGGCGCGGAACGGGTGGCGATCGTCGATTGGGATGTCCATCACGGCAACGGCACCCAAGATGCGTTTTACGGCGATCGATCGGTGCTATTCGTCTCGATCCACCAGGAAAACCTCTTTCCAGTCGGCTGGGGCGCCCTCGACCAGGCCGGCGAAGAGGATGGTGAAGGGACCACGATCAACATCCCGCTTCCGGCAGGCTCTGGAAACCCAGCCTATTTCGCCGCTTTCGAACAGATCGTGTTTCCGGCGATTCGGGAGTTCGCTCCTGACCTGATCATGATCAGCGCCGGACAGGACGCCAGCGTCATGGATCCGCTGGGGAGGATGTCACTCACGACCGCGGCCTATCGGGCGATGACGCGGCAGTTGCGCGACCTGGCCGACGAAGTTTGTGGCGGCAGGCTGGTGATCGCCCAGGAAGGCGGTTACAGCGATATCTACGCACCGTATTGTGGCGCGGCGATAGGCGAAGGTCTTTGTGAAGGGCTCGATGGTCTAAGTCCGGTGGAGGAACCTTACGGTCCACGGGCGGAATCGATGCCGGCATCGCGCAGAATCGGTCTCGATGCGCAGCAGGCGCTCGACGACGCCCGCACGGCGCATTCACGCTACTGGAAGCTGTAGGGCAGTCACCTGCGCGTGGTTGTGCGTTGGGGCATGTGTGGGCCGTCGTTCCGCGGGCATTACCGACCGCGACGGCGTTTCGTCAAGTGTTCGCCGCTAATGGGAGATTCCCGCGACTCCGCGGGGCGCTCCCCGCGCAATTACTTGGAGGTCCTTATGTGCCCAACGTGAATTCGACGCCGACCGATTCGGCGGCGGCGGCGAGTTCCGCCAACACCTGGGCGCGGAGCGGGATGCCTAGGTCACGATTCCGGATTTCAGCTTCCGCTTCGGGATCACCGGGGATCAGGACGGGTTGTCCCCCTGTATGCGGATCGGGCGGACAAGCCCGAAACTCGGCGAGCATCTCGTCCAAGTCGGAGTAGAAGTCCGCCATGTCCCGGAACGCGTCGATTTTCCAGGCCATGAACATGTGCCCGATGCCGGGCTGGGCCCCGGTCGTCGTCGATTGGGCGATCCTGTACCCCCACAGGTTCCCGGCCATCGGACCGCACAGCGTCTCGACCATCAGTGAGAGTCCGTACCCCTTGTGACTTCCTTGTTCAAGCGTACCGCCGAGCGTGGTCAGTCCGGCGACGTTGAACGGATCTGTCGTCGGCAGTCCGTCCGGACCGACCGCCCATCCCGCTGGAATCGGAATCCCGGCGCGCTGGGCGATCTCGATCTTGCCGTAGGAGACAGTGCTTGTTGACATGTCAACCACCAGCGGTCGTCCGGACCCGGTCGGGACCGCGAACGCAATCGGGTTTGTCCCAAGCATCGGCTTGGCGCCATTGGCCGGAACCACGCTGCGTCCGGCATTGGTCATCGCCATGCCGCCGAGTCCGGACTCGGCGGCCATCACGGCATAGGCGCCAGCGATCCCGAAGTGGTTGCTGCCACGCACGGTCGTGAGGCAGATGCCCGTGTCCTGGGCCTTGGCGATCGTGCGACGCATCGCTTCGGGTCCAACCAACAAGCCCAAGGCGTTGTTTCCATTCAGGGCAAGCGTCGAGACCAGTTCCCGCTCAACCGAAATCTCGGCATGCGGGTCGATGAGTCCTTCCCGAAGCCGGTTGACGTAGCTTGGCAAACGCGCCATACCGTGCGATTCAACACCACGCAAGTCGGCAATGATCAGGAGCCGGGCGGCAGCCTCTGCAGCCAGCGAGTCGACTCCGGCCGCCGCCAGCACATCGGCGGCGAATCGCACCACGAGGTGTTCTGGAAAACGAGGCGTTCCTGGTTCAATATGTGCGGCGGGAAACGGCATCGTGGCGGTACACTCCAGTCAAGGCGCGGTCGGTTTCGTCGCCGGATTGTCCAACCGATTTTCGATTCAGGCAACCGGAGGAGATAACCCCGATGCCAACTTCCGGCACAGACCAGGCATCGATCGACGGCCGGCCTGACGAGCGCTTACTCGACTTGATTCGCATAGCGATTGCGATTGGCGACGTCGAGCAGGCGCGGTTGTGCGCCGATCGCATGCTTGAAGACGACGCCCTGGCGTTACTTGAAGATCTTGAACCGAGAGAACTCAGTCGCCTGTTCACCTTTCTAGGCGATGAAGCGCTGGCCGTGCTCCTCGCCCGGCTCGACGACCGCGACGCCGCCCGAATCCTGACGCGCATGTCCGCCCCCCAGGCCGCCGATATCCTTGAGGAAATCGAACCGGATGACGCGACTGACATCTTCGCCGAAGTCGAGCATGCCAACCCGGCCATGGCTGGCTCGATCCTGATCGAGATGGAGCCGGACGAAGCGGCGGAGATCCGGGAGTTGATGGCCTTTCCGCCCAACAGCGCTGGCGGAATTATGACACCGGCGTTTGTGGCGGTGTTTCCCGATCTGCGGGCAGACGAAACGGTTGCGACTTTACGTCAAGTTGCCGAGGAGGCGGAGACTGTCAACTACGTCTATGTGGTCGATCGCACCAGAAGGCTGATTGGCGTACTTTCGTTGCACAGCCTTGTCCTGAGTCGACCCGAGACACCGGTTCGGGACCTCATGTTCCCGAGCCTCTACGTTGTCGGCGTCGACACGGACCAGGAAATCGCCGCCCGGATGTTAATGGAACGGGAGTTGCTGGCCCTTCCGGTGGTGGACAACCAAGACAGGCTCGTTGGGATCATCACAGCGGATGATGTCGCCGACATCCTGGAAGAGGAAGTCACCGAGGATATTGAGCGGCTCGGTGGTTCGCAACCACTGGAAGTGCCCTATCTTCGCGCCTCGCCGATCCTCTTGTTTCGAAAGCGTGTTGTCTGGCTAATGGTGCTGTTCGTTGCTTCGTTCTTTACCGTGTCGATCCAGGAGCATTTCGACAGCACGGTGGCTCGGTTCACGGTACTTGCGGCATTCGTGCCGATCCTGATCGGAACCGGTGGCAACGTGGGTTCGCAGACCGTTTCAACCATCATCCGGGCGATGGCCCTCGACGAGGTGCTCCCCCGCCACATCCTGAGAGTCGTCGGCAAGGAGGCGCTCACCGGGCTGGCGCTCGGGATCGTGATGGGAAGCCTGATGTTCGGACGCGCCCTGGTTGCGGCGGACGGTTCCGAAACGATTGCGTTGGTCGTCGGACTCACCATCCTGGTTTTGACGACGTGGGCGGCGGTCGTTGGCGCTATCCTTCCAATCGTGTTGAGCAAACTCAACTTCGATCCCGCGGTGGTGTCCGCGCCGTTCATTAGCAGCTTGGTCGACAGCACCGGTTTGTTGATTTATTTCACCTTCGCCGGATATTTCCTGCCTGTCTAGTCCACCCTCGGATGATGCCTGGCGCAACCGAAACTCAAGGTGACGGACCTGGATCGACCATGGACGACCATGTGGCTTTCCGAATCTCGTCGAACCGAAGCCTCACCTGAGCGTACTCGAACGGGCCCGCAACTCTCCCATCGTTCCGCGTTGAGCGGAGAACGACGCCCCGACGATGTTGTCGCCACTGCCCCGGCCAAGCGAGGCGGTATACTAACCGGCTGCTCGCAATACGCGATCGCGGAGTGGCGTATTGCGAGTCCCCAGCGGCGCCTCGAGAGGATCATTCATGCCGTTCGATGCTTTGACGCGCACCTCGCTGCTTCGAGAGTACGCCACCGATTACGTCAACCTGGCGATCCGGAACATCGAGCGCGAGTATCCAAACAACGCGTGGATGATCGTCGAGGCGCCGGGACCGCTGCCAAGCCACCGCGACCTGCACCCAGCCTTCTTCGGCAGCTTCGACTGGCATTCGCGCATCGAAATGTTCTGGGTGGCGGTCCGCCTGCTCCGGCACTTTCCAGACGATGTTCCTCAAGCAACCGCACGAGCGTCGATTTCGGCGCTGTTGAAGCCTGCGCACATGGCCACCGAGATAGCGTTTTTCGAAGAGCCCCGTCACCGCACATTTGAACGACCGTACGGATGGGGTTGGCTATTCACGCTGCAGGCCGAAATGGACGACTGGGACGATCCCGACGGTCAGGTTTGGGCGGCTGCGTTACGCCCCCTCTCGGACACGATCGCCCGGAACATGGTCGCCTGGCTGCCGCTACTGACGTATCCCCAACGCGTGGGGATGCATGCCAACACGGCATTCGGGCTGCTCCGATCCCTGACCCATGCGGAGCATCGCGCTGGACAAGGCCAAACTGAACTGCTTGACGCGATCAGCAATGCCGGGATGCGCTTTTTCGCAAACGACACCTCATATCCTGCCCACTACGAACCGTCCGGCGCCGACTTCCTCTCCGCCGCGCTCTCCGAGGCGGAACTCATGAGTCGACTTCTTCCTTCCGATGCGTTTCCAAAATGGCTCTACGGATTCCTGCCGGGCCTGGTGGAGGGCGATCCCTCTCAGCTGTTCACACCCGCGATCGTGTCGGATGAATCGGATGGTCAAATTGCTCACCTTGCCGGTCTCAATCTGAGTCGCGCGGCAAGCGTCCTGGCGATCGCCAACGCGCTCGATGCCTCCGATCCCAGGGTTCTCGCATTGCTCAACACCGCGGAAGTCCACGCCAATGCGTCGCTCGGTGCAGTGTCCGGCGGCGATTACATGTTGGAACACTGGCTGGCCGCCTACGCGACTCTTCTCTTGAGCGACTGAATCACGATGAACCGTTGGCGACTGCATGCTACACTTCGAAGCTGTGTGACACGTTGGCACACTCGAACTGGTTCGCCTGTTGGAGACAGCTATCGATGATCCAGGATTCTGTCGTCGCGCTCGTACCCGAAGATGCCGTGCGCAATGTCCTTCCCGCAATTCACCGTGCCGGTCTGGGTCATCTTGCCCGCATGATCCGGACCGGGCGTCGTCCAGTCCTGGATCAACTGCAACGAGCCGGCGTGCCGGTTTCCCAGGCGCCGGCTGGCCTTCGGGAGTGTGACGCAATCCTGCTCGTCGCCGCCGCGGCGCGATCGCCAATGGCCGCATCTCTGCTGCTCCAAAGCGGCGCCAATCAGGTGTGGACCGTGTCACGCCACGGCGTCTGGATCGACACGGAGGACGTGCTGTTGAAGAAGCCAAACGTGCACCTCCTTCCGCCACACCCGGCCCGCCGAGTGCCCGGCCTGACTGACCGCACCACGGCCAGAATCCATCCATCTCCGACCACAGCCGACCTCATCGACTGATTTCCGCCTTTGGTTCTCCCATCGGTATACTAATTGCGATCGCAAGCAGGCGGGCCTGCTGGTGATCGGAATTGCTGGCCGGAATGGCCCCTCGTTCCTGGAGAGGCCTCTATCAGGTGTGGCGGCCAGTCTCGCTGATCCAGGGACCATTCGAGCGATGTTGTTTGCCAGTCTCAATCTCGGGCGCCACCTGTTCGCATCGCGTACGCTGCTCGCCCGCCGCCCGGCCCAAGGCGCGCTCGCTGTCGCCGTGATAGCGACACTCCTTTCGGTTGCTCTGGCGCCCGACGCCTCGCCATCAGCATGGGATTGGACGCGAATCGCCCTCATTGGCGCCTTCGGCGCCGGCGCAGTGTTGCTTTTTACGATGGCCCAGGCCCCCGATGTCGACGATGTGGATCGCCAGCAGCGTTTGGTCATTACCGGCGCTCTGGTGGCGATTTCAATCGTCCTCAATCTCTCCTTCAATCTTGGCGCCACAGTGGTATTTTCGATCGGTATCACGGTGGTTGCCCTCGTTTCGGGCGTCGATCGCAACTTGCGGTCGTCGTGGTTGGTGGCCGCTGTCCTGATCGCCGCGATTCCGCTGTGGGTCTGGAGCGCGCTTCAGGCATGGACCTGGCGGTTGTTGCTCCTGCTCCCGCTGGCGGCGATCGCCACGGTCACTCATGGCCACATGCGGTCGGCGACGCGATCGACGCCCCGGTTGGACTCACTCCTCTCCATTCGGGCACATCGTCTTGGCTCCTGGGCTGGCATCCTGGGGTCGGGACTCCTAGCCCTTCTCGTTGGAACGCTCACCTCCGCCGCCAATGGCGTCGTCGCGCTCGGCGCGATCGGGGCGATGGCGTTGGTTGCCCTGGAAGCGGGAACGTCTGGCGGTTCCGGCTGCGGCGCCCGCTGGTCCGTGGCGATCGTCGACATCGCGCTGTGTTGGATCGCGCTATGCTGGATCGTGAGTTTGTAATGCGCAGTTCGGTTGATGTCGAGAAATGCGAGGAGGACGCAACTCAATCATGGCTTCTACGCCGCGAACATTTCGGTTTGGCGTGCAGACCCGCGGCAATGCCGAACTGAAACAGCAGGCGCAACGTGCGGAGGCGCTCGGGTACGACATCCTGCTCATGCCAGACCACTTCGGGCGCCAACTAGCGGTTGGACCCGCTCTCGCCGTGGTCGCGGAGGCGACCAGCACGCTTCGGATCGGAACCCTCGTCCTGCAGAACGACTTGCGGCATCCCGCGCTGCTGGCGATGGAAGCGGCCACGCTAGATGTACTCTCGGGAGGGCGCTTTGAACTCGGAATTGGAGCAGGCGGCTCTTATCCTCCTGATTTCGACTGGACCGGAATTCCATTCGATCCACCAGGTCTCCGGGTCAGCCGCCTCGAGGAAAGCGTGCAGGTGCTCAAGGGCTTGACCGGGCCCGATCCGTTCACGTTCATCGGGAAGCACTACACGATCACTGACTTTCAGGGCATGCCCAAACCACTTCAAACACGCCTACCGATGCTGATAGCCGGAGGCGGCGGACGAATGCTGAGACTCGCGGCACTGGAAGCCGACATCGTTGGCCTGGTCCCGCGGATGCTCCCCGCGGGGGAATTCGTCGAGGCCGAGTTTGGTGTCGATGCCTTTGCCGCGAAAGCATCGTCCGTCCGGGACATGGCCGGTGTTCGGGCCGGAGACATCGAATTCAACATCCTCATCCAAATGGTCAAGGTTACCGACGATCGTCCGGCGGAAATCACTCGCTTGAAATCGGAGCACGACATCGACAACGACGACTGGTTCGACTCGCCGATGGTCTACGTGGGATCGGTCGAGGAGATCTGCGACCGGATGCGCGAAATGCGTGAACGGATCGGGATATCCTATTTCGTCGTCTTCGAAACGGCGATGGAGGAACTGGCGCCCATTGTCAGGATCCTCGCCGGCACGTGATGCTCCGGCTCACCACTTGTCATGGGAGCCCATCGCGGGTCTGCCCTTGAACGGCAACATAGGGCCGCCAGGCTCGTCGAATGCGCCACAAAGCAGGGAACCGATCCTCGATTGGGCCGGTTCCCTGCTCGGCATAGGCGCTACCCGGCTCGCTTCAGGCGACCGGTGCGCTTGGCGAAGTGCTCTCCCCGCTGGAACAACCAGAGACCCAGCGGCGGGAAGATCAGACCCATGATCAAGAGCGGCCAAATGTTGTTCCATTGACTATCGAAACTGGCGCCTTCAAGCAGCGTATTCCGAATCCCGTTCAGGGCGTAGTAGACGGGCGAGATGCTTGCCAATGGTTGCATCCAGCCTGGCAACACGTCCACGCTGTAATAGATGCCTGAGATCAGCAACAACACCGCGGTGACGATGCTCGTCACTTGCTGGCCCTTCTCTGGCGAGAGCAGCGGCATCACGGCCGCGACCATGCCGAAACCGACCAGCGAGATGCTGCAGATTGCGAGGATGCCGGCCGCTCCCAGGTAGTTCGCGCTCGCCAGCGAGAGATCGAAGAAAAATGAGATCGCCACCAGCATCACAATCACCCGGGCCATGCCATAGACAATCGCGTAGATGCCCATTCCGACCAATTGGGTCGTACGGCTGGCTGGACTCATGAAGGTGTACTCAATCGTCCCTTCCCAACGCTCCCAACTGACGGTCTCCGACAGCAAGTCGAAGATCATCGAAAGGTAGCTCCAGACCATGGTCCCGATGAGCAGGAACGTGGTTGTGCGAGCGGTATTTTCCGGCGAACCACCCAACCCCACGCCGATGAACCCGATCGTGAGGGCGTTCATGGTCGAGTAGACGAGCCACACCACTTCCCACATGAAGTAGCGTTTGGTCAGGTAATAGTTGCGTTGGGCGTAGCCCCAGATCGCGATCAGTTCGCGCATCCACCCCGTTTGGTGAGCGGCGCGCTCAATGCGTGCATGGTTTACTTCCTTGCCGGTGCGGGCAGATCCTTCGGGAGGACACAAGGTCCTCGCCCGTGGAACCGCATACGTACATATCGTTCTCCGATGGTGGCCGACCTGGTCCTTTGCGGACCGGCATGCGATTCGGCTCGACCATCTATGCTCACGCAGCCCGGACTTCATCCTCGACCGAGGAATCGTCGTCGCCAGCAAATTCGGCATCCTCGAGCGACGTGCCCGTGGCGAGCATGAAGACCTGTTCCAGCGTCGGTACGTGATCACCGGTCCCGAACTGGCGCTTGAGTCCTTCAGCCGTGTCAATCGCGATCAGCTTGCCGCTGAGCAGGATGCCAATCCGATCGCATAGCTCTTCCGCCTCAGCCATGTCGTGGGTGCAGAGCAGGATCGACGACTCGTGGTCGGCTCGAATTCGTTGGATCAGTGTTTGGACATCCTTCTTGCTGCGCGGGTCGAGACCAGTGGTCGGCTCATCGAGCAGCATCAGCATCGGGCTGGTGAGCAAGGCGCGAGCGAGGGCGATCTTCTGTTGCATGCCGCGGGAGAGGTGCTCCATGGGCTCGCCAACGCGCTGGTAATCGAATCCGATCCCTTCGAGAATTTCGCGAATCCTCGGTTTACTTTCGCGGTCGGAAACTCCGTAGAGCTTCGCCCCAAAGATCAGGTTTTCCATCGAGGAGAGTTTCTTGAAGAAGCTCGCCTCGACGCTGACCCGGTTCATATAGCGCTGGACCTCTTTGGGTCGCTTGACCGCGTCGATGCCAAAGACCTCGACCACACCGGCGTCTGGAAGGGTCAGGGTCGACACCACCCGAATCAGCGTGCTCTTCCCGGAACCGTTCGGTCCGAGAATGCCGACGACCTCGCCACGGCCAAGGGTCAGCGACACCGAATTCAAGGCGTTTGCAAAACCCTTTCGCCCTTTCTTGAACTTCTTTTCAATGTTTCGCAACTCCAGGGCGTGCCTGGCGCCCTGGATCTGTTCGAGGGTCATTTTCCTTAACCTTTGCTTTACGCGACAGGTGTATTCGTCTCGTCAACATGGTCCCACGCATACTCGAACGGACAATGCGATACTGGCGGACCACGACTTCGGTGGACCTAATGTATGCTGCTCCGGATCATCGTCGTTCCCTCCCTCACAATTAATCTCTGTCGATTGCCGATGTCAAATTCTTCAACCGCACACAAAAAACCCCTCCCGGCGAACTTGCCCGAGAAGAGTGCTCCGTGCTCTGGATTGCGAAAGCGAGATTGTCAGTCAGGCTCGCAGGTCGACAGGGCGCACTCCTCCCACAGTTCGGCTCCGATAGGAACCGTGATGCTGTAGAAGATGCGGTCCATGAATTGATCCATACCTGACACTCAAGCGGATGCCCCACGTAATCTCACGAGGCGCTTCCGCCAGAGTAGGCGCGATCACCAGAATTGTCAAGCGTTTCGACGCGGGACGGCGACTCTCACGCGGTCTCCCGCGTGATCTCAAAAACGGGGTGCTTCGGGGCGATCCCCGCCAGTTGCTCTATGCTGGCGTTGGCGCCGAGACCGAAGTACGATCCGGCCGCCTTCTCCCAGCATCGCAGGTATTCCTTGAGGATCGGCGCCTTCTCGGCATCTGGCAACTCGAGAGCGGAAACAACGGCTCTCTTGCCCTTCTTCTCCAGAGTCGCAATGCCGGCGGCGCGAAGGTTGCGAACCCACTCTGCCTCCCCTCGCGGGCAAACGAGGTAGTTCTTACCATCGTACTCAAGGGGGTTGACCGGAACGGGCCTGGGTTTGCCAGAGGTGCGGCCGTTCACCGTCAGCACCTCCACGCCAGTCCTCTCCAGGCCGAACATTTTGACAAGCTTCATCATCATTGGATTTGCGACTTTGGTGAGGAGAAACGATGGTTTCTGGTAGTGTGCCATGAGCATTTCACTTTCAAGAAGCGAGAGCACAAGGAGCGAGGCGCGTGCCCGATACCCTCACGTATGAATCTTCCGCCATTATGACAGTTGCCGTTATCGGCGCGGGAACGCTCGGTGCCCAGATCGCGGCGATGACCGCCGCCAGCGGTCGTGATGTTCGGTTGTTCGATGTCCTGACTGGCGCCGCCGACCGGTCGATCGATCGCCTGCGATCGATGCTGAAACCGATTATCGCAAACGGTGATCTCGCCTGGGACCTGAACGCCGTACTCGATCGCATCCAGCCGGTCGCAACCCTCGCGGAGGCCGTTGTCGGCGCCCACCTTGTGATTGAGGCTGTCCGCGAAGACCTGCCGACCAAGCGCTCCGTGTTTGCCGAGATCGGGCGCATCGATCCCAATCCCTATCTAGCGACGAACAGTTCTTCGATTCCATCTTCGCAACTTGCGGATGTCGTCGCCGACCCCGGCAAGCTGGTGAACCTGCACTTCTTCTCGGAGTTCTGGTTGCGGGCCTGCGTCGAGGTGATGAGCTGCGGTCAGACGACCAACGCGACGATGGCGACGATGGCCGAATTCGGGCGGTCGCTGGGTCTCTACACCGCAGTCGTCCGGGGCGAAAGCAAGGGCTTCATCATCAACCGCATTTGGCGGGCGGTGAAGCGGGAATCGATGGCGGTGGTCGACGGCGGACATGCCGACCCGGAGGACGTCGACCGCCTTTGGGCGTTCTTCTGGGGAATCGAGTACGGTCCTTTCGCAATGATGGATCACGTCGGGCTCGATGTGATCGCCGACATCGAAGATTCATATATCGCAGTCAGCGAAGACCCGACAGATAGACCGTCGCCAAAGCTTCACGCACTCGTCGACGCGGAGCGGCTGGGCGAGAAGACTGGTTCAGGTTTCTACGAGTATCCGAATCCGTCGTTTCGAGCGAAAGGTTGGCCGCGCCTTACCGAACAGTCAACTGAACTGCCGTAGTGATGACGGTCTCCGGAACCGGTCCCATCGATTCATTCAGGCGCCGAAACCCGATTCCCGTGCACGAACGATAGCTGCCCCGCGATCGGTTACCTGCAACTTGGCGAAAATGCTCGAAAGGTGATTGGCCACCGTTTTCGAGCTGATGCTCAGGTGTCGAGCGATCATGGCATTGGCATAGCCCTTCGCCAACTCGGCAAGAATTTCCCGTTCACGATGCGTGAGGTCGCCGAATTCTCGCAGATCATCGTGACGCTGTGACCCAAACCAGGCAAGAACACGCGTCGCAATGGCCGGGCTGAATATGGCCTCGCCCGCCGCCACCGCCCTGATCGCCCGAATGAATTCATCCTCCCGAGCGTCCTTGAGCACATATCCGTGAGCGCCGGCGCGGAGCGAAAGAAACACGGAGTCGTCGTCTTCGAACAATGTGACGACGAGGAGCCGGACCAGTGGCGCACATTCCCTGAGTTGCTGAATCGCCGGAATACCACCCATTTCCGGCATTTGGAGATCCATGAGCACCACATCCGGCAATGTCGCGCACGCGATGCTCACCGCTTCGGCGCCAGTGGCCGCTTCGCCGACAACCACGAAACCCGGCTCGGTTGACAAGAGCGTCACCATTCCCTTCCGGAACATGGGATGGTCATCGGCAACGACAATTCGCACGGTCACGTCCATCGGGAAATCTCTGGATTCGACAAGGGAATGGTCACGAGTATTCGCGTTCCCTCGCCATCGCGGGACCTCACTTCATAGGAGCCGCCCAGTTCCTCAGTCCGTTCCCGCATTGATTGGAAACCAATCCCCAGCCGTGGTTCAGGAGCAATGCCTCGACCGTCGTCAGCGATTTCCAATCGAACGGTAGATCCTACATTCAGGACAACAGTGGCGGAGCGCGCCGCGGCGTGTCGATCGATGTTCGTGAGAGCCTCCTCGGTAATACGATAAATCGCCACTTCAACGGCGGCAGGCAAAGTATGGCTGGTTCCCGAGGCGATCAGTTCGACAGTGAAGCCGTCACCTTCGCTTTCGAAGGCCAGGAGCCGACTCCGCAATGCCGTCACCAGCCCAAATTCGTCAAGTGCGGGTGGCCGCAGGCCATGGACCAACCGCCGAATATCCGCAATTGCGGAGCGCAGTTCTACCTGAAGTTGATCCAGCTCTTCCTCGGCACGGTCTGGCTGTGGCCGAACGAGACGCTTGATCGCGCCGGTTTGGATCGTGAGGCCAGCCAACTGTGCCCCCAAACCGTCGTGGAGATCTCGCCGCAACCGCCGGCGCTCTTCTTCCCGCGCCGTCACCAGTCGTTCGCGCGCCATTGAGAGTTCCCCGGATACGCGCATGGCATAGGCGGCAACGGCGGTCTGACGCGCAACGCTCTCCAACACATCTCGATCACCGGTCGAGAACCCATCCCCCGGCCCTCTCGGCGTTACCCTGAGTTCTCCTATCCGCTCATGCTGGTAGACCATCGGGATACCGAACTGAACCGGACCAGGCACCCCCGATTCGGCTACCAGGTTGAGTGATCCATCCGTCGCGGCCACATGCGGCAACCGCAACAGCTCCATGATCGACCGCGTGACATTGGTGAGCACGTCGGCCGGCGCCACGGCTGCTTCCAGCCGCATACCTAGCCGGTCCAGGATGGCACGATGATCGACGGGAGAGCCAAAGAAACGTCGACGAAAAGTCGCTTCAACCCGTGAACGCATTGGTTGGATGAGAAGCGCGATCGCCGATGCCACAACCAGGGACGTTAACCACGGATTCGGATCGCCCGCGTTCAGCCGTTGGGCGCCAACGTTAACGATGACGATCAAGGCGAGATAGACAACCGCGATCACGGCGACCAGTGTGGCGTAGAGCAAGGAGCGATGAACGACGACATCGATGTCGTACAACCTGTACCGGAGAATCGCGAGTCCCACAACAATCGCAAACGAATTCATCACCAGACCCCAGCCGGTGAAGACTATCCAGTACCACTCTGTCTCGCTGAATCCACTGATCGCGACGACATGAATGACGTAGGCCGTGATCATGATCGTCGTGTCCCAGGCGATCCACCGCATTTGCAGCCGCTCCACACCATGGGCACGACGCAGGCGGCGGATCATGGAGGCGCCAGCCGGGATTCCCATTGCGAGCAGGATGAAAAATCCCAGGCCCGCAATCTCCAGGAAGTCGCCGACTGCGCCGGGTATTTGCCACGGATTCCGGACATCGCCGAATTCTCCGTCCATGGCCAGTGGATTGCCAAATCCAATCGACAGCGATGCGCCGAGCGCGCCGAGAAGTCCCAGCCAGCGCGCGATTGCCCAGCGAGGCGAGGCCAGATCACCGGTCGGAAAGATCAGGAGCAGTTCCACCATAATGAGATACAACCCGAACGGATAGAAGAATCCCGCTTGAAGTACGGCGACATCGGCCGGCAATCCGCCTTCGAGGTGCTTGAGTCCGACTGTTCCGTAAAAGTAGCTGGCATTGTTCAACACCCAGATCGTTCCAGCGAGGCAGAGCACCCATCCCACCCGATGGCGCGGATAGCGGTGGAGGATCAATACGCCAGTGACCACACTTGCGGTGAAGAGTGGTCCCCAGACCAGGAAGGTGACGAGATCCGTGGTGAAACCTTCGACGATCAGCAGGGCCACAGACCCACCAATCATGCCGACACTCACGATGACGCAAGCGATAAGCATGATCCAGGCCATCCACAACCCGCCCGAGGTGCGCGGCAAAGCGCGCAGCAGTTCGCGAATCCCCGGTTCGGGAAGGGTTTGGACCGGAACGATGTGGGGAGATATTGGGTCAATGACATCGGGGTGAATGGTAGAAGTCACGGTCGCCATCGGCAACGTCCGTTCTGCGTACCGGGACTTGGCGGTAGGCCTGGCATGAGCAGGCGCCTGGAAAGCGTGCGGGACCCATGATGAGGTTCAGTTTACTTCCGACGTCGACGAAAGCCGCGTTCCCGCGTCCAGGCGGCCATCTGCCTGGACGCGGGCTCCATCGGACCGCATCGCCTGACCGGCGCAGATCACGCCACCTCAAAGGAGGTCATCATACCCAGAAATGCGTGCGGCGTGCCGGCATCCTCTCCCTCGAGCGTCGGCAAGAAGCAAGCTCCGATATGGGTCCCCGCCACCAAATCAAGGTCAATCCAGGCGGTCACGCCCGGCGACATGGCGCCGACACCACCAACAACCTGATACCCCTCCGGAAAGATCGTTTCCTCATCCTCGATCACGTTGAAGGCTGACATGAGATCGTCGACGGTGGATCCGTCTGAAGCCTTGAGCACGGTAACATCGTGCCACGTCATGCCGTGGTTCGTCACACGCCACAGATGCGTCCCGGTTGGCAATGACGCGTCGAAGCCATCGAACGTCATGTCGACCAATCCGATGTCGACGCCGGCAATCGGAGCCGGATGACCCCACGGTTCGCCGGTCGCCTCAAACCACGTCATCTGTCCGTTGAATGGGTTCTCGATCACGTACTTGCCGGGCTGATAGACGACGTAACCGGTGGCCGAACCGCCGCCTGGTGCGGCCTGGTCCGGATTCCCGGTGAAGAGGGTGGTGAGCCACCAATCCGGCAACGCTTCAGACGCCATGGACGCTTCCAACTCCTCGTCGGTCACGTCGTCGGGAATGCGCATCGTAAACACATGCATCTCCGTGCCGGTGTTGTTGATCATGCTGACCTTATTCAGGCCAGCCTCGACCGATTCAGGGAACACCAGGCCATCCGCATTTCCGATCAGCTCGACTTCGGGGATAGTTACGCGATCGCCAGCGCCATGATCGTGCGAGTTCGGGTCTGCATCCGATGTGGCGCCTTGGGCGAGCAGTCCCCGCGGCAGCAAGCTCCCGACGAGGGCCGCGCTACCGCTCAAGACCAGTTGACGTCGACTCACTGACGGGGTTGAACTTTCAGGCAACGTGCTGACCGAGTGTTCGAACGTGGCGTGCATATCGGTGTCTCCTCACCAAGACCGATGAACGGGATCCGGCTTCCGGCCCCTGTCGCCATGTTGAGGGAGATGACGTCCCGTAAGGAAGTGAGGATGTTCCCGATTGCGCCGGGAATCACACTCCCGGCTGTCCGTGGCTGTATCGCAGGGACACTACAGCGTCCTGGCCACGAGCTTGGAAATCGAGGCGAGCGTCTCGCGGACGCCGGCGCCCTGGGTGGCGATCGCGTCGAACGTGGGACTGTCGTTCTTGTTCAGGGCGGCGTCCAACTCTATGCGGTTGATCGCGCCGGGAAGATCGATCTTGTTGTACTGAAACACAACAGGAAGATTCTCAGCGGAGCGCTGATAGTATGCAAAGTGCAGTGTCAGCTCCGCCAGGCTGTCGATATTCGCCTGGCGGCGATCTAGACTGGAGTCGGCGACGAACACCACGCCGTCAGCCCCACCAAGTATCGCCCGGCGGGTGCGCACATACACATCCTGCCCAGGCACCGAGTAGAGGTGGAACCGAATCGCCCAGCCGCCGATCCGGACCTCCTCGATCGGCACGAAGTCGAAGAAGAGCGTCCGCTCTGCCTCGGTCGCGATGGATTTCATTTCTCCCTTCAGTTCCGGCGGCAACCGCTCGTGGATGTTGACAAGGTTGGTTGTTTTGCCACTCAAACCGGGACCGTAGTACACAATCTTGGCATGAATTTCGCGGTTGGCGACATCAATCAGCGCCATCGCCACGCACCCTCTGACGGCGCATCGTTTCGGAACGATACGGATGTCAACGTGAAGGGCTTAATCGTCATTCCGCGGCGAGCGCCAGCAAGCGGAGGAATCTCGCCCAGCACGGCCACGTCACAAACCGCGGGAGAAGACTCCACGGGCAATGGATTCACCGAAAAACCGCGGCGGCAGGAGATTCCTTTGGTCGCGCTGGGCGCTCCCGACGGAATGACATTTAACGGCTCCGCCAATTCATGCCTGACTCTGTCCAAGGCGAAGAAAGTGGCATTGTCAGGTTTTAGTTCGCTCAACACGTCAGTCCCTGCACGGCCGATTCGTCGCTACTGATGCGATCGACGATCTCGCCGATCTGGCGTGCCTCGGGATACCGGTCGAGCACGGCGTCCCGATCGCCTTCGCGAACGACGATCACGAAGCCGATGCCCATGTTGAACACCCGGTAGCGTTCCTCAAGGGTCACCCGGCCCTTCGCGATCAGATAGTCGAAGATCGGCAGTTTCACCCACGCCTCGGGATCGAGACGAGCGATACTGGCCTCCGGCAACGCCCTTGGAAGATTGTCCTTGAGGCCACCGCCGGTGATGTGCGCCATGCCGCGAACGATCTCTTCGGCGAGGAGCGGCTGAATTTCCGGCAGATAAGAGCGGTGCTCAGCCATCAAGGAAGTTCCGAGAGATATCTCCCCTTGAAGCATTTCGTCGAGGATCGACTTATCGTGCGCGACCTCGCCATTGAGTCCGATAATCTTGCGGGCGAAGCTGTAACCATTGGTATGAAGCCCGGAGCTCGGAAATCCGATGATCACATCTCCGGACCGTATCCCTGAGCCGTCGACCACCCTCTCGGGCGAGACCGAACCGACGATGAAACCAGCGAGATCGTACTCGCCCGCCGGGTACATGTCCGGCATTTCGGCTGTTTCCCCGCCAAGCAAGGCCATCCCGATGTCGAGACAGGCATCGGCGACGCCGCCGACCACAGCGGATGCGACATCGTGGTCGAGCTTGCCAGCGGCGAAGTAATCGAGAAAAAAGAGCGGCCCGGCGCCAAGGGCGAGGATGTCGTTTACGCAGTGATGGACGATGTCGCGTCCGACGCCGGCGTGGGCGGCGCCACCGAGGACGAACGCCAGGCGTAATTTGGTGCCGACCCCATCGGCGCTGGCGACGAGAATTTGATCCGGGCCGGACGGCAACAGGTATGTGCCCCCGAATTGACCAATTGGACCAGCCCGGGCGCCGAGGGTTGCTTCGACGCGTTCCTTGAGGCGGTCGACCAAGGACAACTTGGCGTCGATGTCGACGCCTGCATCCTTGTAGGAAATTCCCGATCCAGCCTGACCCAGCCCCATCTCTCGTCCTCGTGCATGCAGTCCAACCCAGAGCAACATCGCTGGCGATGCATCGTCAGAAGAGTACGTTATACGGGAGGGAACAGTGCATGGAAACCCCGTCCTGGCATTTCCTCGGTCGCGCCATTGAAGAAGCATACTGACATGTTGCCGTAGGTTCAAAGAAGCGTACGCTCAATAGGAATGAGTAAACTTGGCGGCGTAAGGGGCGCCAAACTCATTTGCCATTTTCATCGCGTAAGGAAACATGCCATGCTCAAGGATTTGGTCGGAAATTTCCTGTCTGTACTCGAAAGTCCTTCGTAGGATGTGCAGGAACATCAGACCACTATTCAACTTCGAGCCTCCGGCGACGGAGGACGAAATCCACGCCGCATCGTTGCAATACGTGCGCAAGATCAGCGGCTTCACCAAACCGTCCCGGGCGAACGAGGCCGCCTTCAACGCCGCGGTGGCAGCCATTACCCGATTTTCGAGTCAGTTGCTTGCATCGCTTGAATCGAATGCGATGCCCAGGAATCGGGAGTTGGAAGCGGCCAAGGCGAAGGAGCGGTCGGCGCAACGATTTGCAGTTTGAATGCCGAACCCGGCGACCATCAACTTGTACGGGCCAATTGATGGTTCGTGGGAACACGGGCGGACAACAGGATCGACCATATTCGGGTCGACAAGGCGCTTTTCATGGTCGACCCAGGGCCTGTCCAGAGCGCAGCGTGGGATCTCGGAACTTGTGTGACGGCGTCGGCGGTGATCATCCGTCGCACTCAGGCGGCTGGAGTTGCTTCCCGGTTGTTGACCTCGACGGTTTGCCGTTCCGTCGCATTCGCGACGCGCCGGATGAATGGCTCGAAGCGGCTGATCTCGCGTTCCGGCAACCATCCGGTGAGGGACGTGCCGTTCTCGTCGTACTCACGTTCTTCGACACGACCGTATGTGTGAAATCGATCCACCAACTCGGACCGATCGAACGGAATCGCCAGCTCAACGTTCACGAACGAGTCTTCCTCTTCGAGCACGACCTCGATCCGGCCTAGCAAGGCATTGAGATGCAATCCCTTCCTTGCCGAAATTGCAACGGAATCGCCGGGAGCGCCAATTAACTCGGCCCGGGCAGGCAGTTTAGCCAACGCCTCATCGGAGAAGCGGTCGATCTTGTTCAGGGCGAAGACCACCGGTCGATCGTCGGCGCCGAGGTCCTCAAGTGTCGTGATCACGGTCTGGACCTGTTCGGCGGCGTTGGGATGAGTCACGTCCACCACGTGAATCAGCACCGTCGCCTCACTGATTTCCTCAAGGGTGGCCCGGAATGCCGCAATCAATTGCGTCGGCAGGTTGTTGATGAACCCGACCGTATCGGTGAGCAGCACTTCCCGGCCGCTTGGCAGATCGATCCGGCGGGTGGTGGGATCGAGTGTCGCAAAGAGCTTGTCCTCGGCGAGGACATCGGCGCCGGTGATGGTGTTGAGCAGGGTGCTCTTGCCCGCGTTCGTATAGCCAACAAGCGAAACCACCGCGATCGGCGTTTCCTTGCGGCGGGCCCGGTAGGTTTGCCGATGGCGGTGAACCTGCGCGAGCTGCGATTTGATGAACGTGATGCGCTTCTGCGCTTCCCGCCGGTCAGCCTCGAGCTGAGTTTCACCGGGTCCGCGGAGTCCGACTCCCCCGACACCCTGGCGCGAAAGATGACTCCACATCCGGGTCAGGCGAGGCAATCGGTATTGAAGTTGCGCAAGCTCAACCTGGAGTCGTCCTTCATGCGTCTGGGCGCGGCGAGCGAAGACGTCGAGAATCAGGGCAGTGCGGTCGATGACCATCACCTCGAGGTGTTTCTCGAGATTTCGTTGCTGCCCGGGCGTGAGTTCGCCGTCGATCATGACGATGTCGTATTCGAGTTCTTGTCGGAGTGACTTGATTTCCTCCAATTTTCCCTTGCCAACGTAGGTTGCCGGATGCGGATGAGTCAGTTTCTGCGAGAGGGAACCGACGATCTCGACATCGACGGACTCGGCAAGCCTGGCGAGTTCCTCCAGCGATTCGGCCGCGTTCCAGATTTGGCCCTGGCTCTCGACCGAGACCAACAGTGCCAACTCGGTCGTGCGGGCGGTGGGAATGAACTGGCTCTTTCGAGCCGAGGGCGTGTCGTACGATTCGACGTCGATGTGATCGTCGTCGTCGAAGAGCGTTTCTTCGCGTTCCAGCTCCGCAAGGTCGTGGTTTGAACGGGTGTCTATGTCGATTCCTTCCGATGGGCGATCGTCAAGGCCGCCTGACCGAATTGATGCCGGTACAGGAACGTGTGCAGCTTGAGGACGGCATCTCGCGATCGTGAGAGCATGTAGTCTGGTCGAGGACGCGACTCTGGGCCGCCAGTTATATCCAGATTCGTGGTATGCCCACTGTCAGGGTCCTCCTCATATGCCGCTCGTCGCCTGCCAACGGGGTGATCGCCATGCCGTCAGATTGTTCCGGGAATTCAATTCCATCGCGAAACCGATTTCCCTTCTCACGTTCTTCGATCCAATCGTCGCCCGGCGCGACATGTGTCACCACAAGGAAGATCTCGCCGGAGAACAGGGTGTACCAATCGTACCGGATCGTGTACTCCTGATCGACACGTTCCTCCTGGAGCGGTTCTACAGTATAGATCGCCCAGCCATGTGCAGGCTCGGTGTCGGCTGCCCGTTCGTTCGGGTCGTTGTTCCGCAAGTCGATCACGGTGCGATCGCTCAGCAACGCCTGAATTGAGATGTAACCGTGCTGTTGGCGCATGGCGATCGCCTCCGATTCGGGGTGAGCTACGGTCCCGTCAGACCAGGCGGCTTCGTTTCCGGCCGGCTCAACTCATTCAACGACAACCGAGGCAGACTCCCGCGGGCCAGGCCGTCCCGTCGGAAACTCCGCTGAACGAGCCGCCAACTCGCCCCTACGAACCAACGCGGTCGGGCTGCGGGTCATCCCGGCGAAAGACGGTGCGGTTGAGCGCCATCAACAGCACGCCACCGGTAATCAGCGCCAAACTCAGCCAATAGGCAGCCGGGAGCGTCCCGAGGTGGAGACTATCGGTGCGCATTCGTTCGATTATGAACCGGGCCACGCCGTACGCGATCAGGTAGAGCGCGGTCACGTCGCCGGCACGCAGTTGCGCCGTCACTGGCGCCCGAAGCACAAGCCACGAAAGCACGATAGCGTTGGCCAGGTTGAAGATCGACTCGTAGAGGAATGTCGGATGGAACGTGGCGAATTGCGTGTAGCCGTCCGGGCGACGTTCGGGGTCGATCGTCACTGCCCAGGGGAAGTCGGTCGGTTTGCCAAATGCCTCCTGGTTGGCCCAATTGCCCCAGCGTCCGATCGCCTGACCGAGAGCAACTCCCGGCACGATAACGTCCATCCAGGTCAAGGAAGATTGCCCCGCGATTCTGCAAAACACGACGATCACGATCACCCCGGCAACGATTGCGCCATGAATCGAGAGGCCGCCGGACCGGATATTAATGGCGTCAGTCAACCGGTCTTGAAAGTAGTCCCACTCAAGGAGGACGAAATAAACGCGGGCTCCCGCAATTCCCAGAAACACGACCCATGGCGCCAAATCAAGCAGGAAACCGGGGTCGAGTCCGCGTTTGGCGGCAAGCCAGTAGCTGAGGCCAATCGCACATCCGATTCCAACGAGGATGAACAAGGCATACCATCGCAAATCGATGGGACCGAGTGAAATCGCGATCGGATCATTTAGGGTGGGCATAGATTAGGGTCCATCAGGTCGTGGCTATAAGGGGGGGCGACCCGCGTATCGACGCGCAACGTCAGCGGATGGCCCGACCCGTGTATCGACCGGAACATCCTATCAGCGACTTCCCCTGGTCCGCGGAACATCGATCCAGTTCAGCGAGGCTCGGCAACGCCGTCACGGCGCCCTGCCGCGTTGTCGCCAGGGCGCCGGCCGCGACCGCGAAGCGTATATCCTCCTCGGAGGGCGGCGTCCAGTTCGATCGCAACAGACGGCTGACCAGGGCCGCCGTGAAGGCATCCCCCGCGCCGGTGGGATCAACCGCCTCGACCGAAATCACCGGGTACTCACGGATTGTCTCGATCCCCGAGTGCTTGACGAATACGCCTCCCGATCCGTCAGTGATGACCACCAGCCAAGGATCGTTCATGCCCGCGTATTGCATCGCCTCCACGGGTGACTCGGCGTTCCATAAGCAGCGTGCATCGTCGAGACTGAGCTTGAGGAGTTTGGCAGCCTGAAGCAGCGGCTCGCATGCCAGTCGCAGAGCGGCCCGATCGTTCCAGATCGTAGGCCGAGCATTGACGTCGAAGACGATCGGCACGTTGGCATCGACCGCCTGTTGCACGGCTTCATGGATCGCTTCCCGCGATGGCGACGCCGCCAACGCCACCGAACCCACCAGGATTGCCGCCGCTTCGCCGATGCCGGCGCCGGCAACGTCGTCGCCGTTCAGCAATCGATCTGCCAAACGGAACAACTGAAACTGCCCGTCGCCTCGCTCATCTCGCCAGGCAAATGCGTGCGAGGTCGGCAGTTCGTCGCTCACTCTCAGGTCCGAACAGTCGACGCCCTCGGCCTTGAGCAAAACCCGCAGCCGCACTCCGAACGGGTCATTGCCAACCACCCCGCAAAACGTGACCGGAATACCCAGACGGGCCAGCGCGACGGCGGCGTTCATCGGGGCGCCACCTTCGCGGATGGCGAACGTCTGCGCCGTAGTCAGGGAATCATCGGGTGGAGCAATCAGGTCGATCAGGATTTCACCGATACAAACGACCGGCGCGATGGAAAGGGAGGCTGCCAATGTCCCTAGCTCGCCAGCGCCTGGGACTGGCTTGCCTGGGGCATCTCGCGACGCACTTCGACGACGTCGCGAAGACTTTCCAGCCGGTGCATCATGCGGCTCAACTGGTTGACGCTTTCGACTTCGACCGTCAACAGCAAGGTCACAGTCCGGTCATCGTGGGTTTGGGTCAGCACCGAGAGGATGTTGACTCGTTCGTCGGAAAGCAGCGTGCTGACGTCCTTGAGCAGGCCCACGCGATCAAGGGCAATCATCCGCACCGGGACAGGGTGCGTTTCATGAGCCTCGGCGCCCCAGGAAACTGGCACCAGGCGTTCAGGATCCGGCAGATTGACGACGTTCACACAATCCGTCCGGTGATACACGACGCCACGGCCGCGAGTGGTGTACCCGACGATTGGATCGCCGGGCACGGGCCGGCAACAATTTGCCTGAATCGTGAGCAGGTTTCCGGCGCCCATGACCTCGACTCGAGCCGGACTAGTCGGCGCCTTGACGGAGGTGACGGGGAAAACGTCCCTTGGCGTTTCGTCGAGCTTGGTCGCGATCTGCTGGGCCGAAACGCCGCCATACCCAATAGCCGCGAAGAAATCATCGAGCTTGGTGAAGCGCGGGAAGCGTTGCAGCACATCCTCGAGTTTCATGTCAAGACCGAGGCGACGCAATTCGCGTTCAAGGACTTCCTTGCCCTGAGTGATGTTCTCGTCACGCTCCTGGCGGCGAAACCATTGGCGGACCTTTTCACGAGCCGATGCTGTCTTGATGTATCCGGCATTGGCCTGGAGCCAGTCACGCCGAGGTCCGCTGACTGTCTTGCTGGTCTTGATTTTGACGACCTGGCCATTCTGCAGCTTGTAATCGAGCGTCACCATCCGGCCATTGACGGTGGCGCCGATGCAGTGGTGACCAACCTGGGTGTGAATGCGATAGGCGAAGTCGACGGGAGTCGCGCCGTTGGGCAGTTCGTAGATGTCGCCGGCCGGCGTGAAGCAATACACCATGTCCTGAAAGACATCGGATTTCAGGGATTCGACGAATTCCTCGGCGTCGGCAACTTCGTCGCGCCAGTCCATCAATTGGCGCAACCAGGTGATCTTGGCTTCGAGACGCTGGTCGCCCTTGCCGGCTTCCTTATAGCGCCAGTGGGCGGCGATGCCGAATTCGGCGACCTGGTTCATGTCTCGCGTCCGAATCTGGATTTCGACGGCATGGGCTTCCGGACCGATCACCGCCGTGTGGAGGCTCTGGTACATGCTCTCCTTGGGCGTGGCGATGTAATCGTCGATCTCGCCCGGGATGGGGTGCCAGCGACTGTGGACGATGCCGAGTACGCTGTAACACTCCTGCACCGTCTCGACGATGATCCGAATACCGATGACATCGTGTATTTCCTCGAACGGGCGCCCCTTGCGGTTCATCTTCCGGTAAATCGAATAGATATGCTTCGTGCGGCCGCTCATCTCGGCGTGGATGCCCGCCGCCGAGAGCAGGGCGCCGAGTTCCTGTTCGACGGCATCGATGTACGTCCGGCTGTCCTTGCCGCGCTGTTCGAGGTCCTGGTTAATGCGGGCGTACTCATCTGGCTGCAAATAACGGAAGGCCAAGTCTTCGAGTTCAGACTTGACCTGCCAGATGCCGAGTCGATTGGCGAGTGGAGCGTAAATCTCCATCGTCTGTTGGGCGATCCGTACCTGCTTGTCGCGAGGCATGGAGTCCAGGGTGCGCATGTTGTGCATACGGTCGGCGAGTTTGATGAGGACGACACCGATGTCATCGACCATCGCCAGGAACATTTTGCGGAGGTTTTCCGCCTGCTGCTCCTTTTCCCGCGCCGCAAGTTCGCGACCATCGCCAACTTCGCCGGCCCAGGGAATCTGGCCAAGCTTGGTGACGCCATCGACGAGATTGGCAACCCGGCTCCCGAACTCTTTCTCGATGATCTCGGACGAGATTCCAGTATCCTCGACAACGTCATGGAGGAGGCCGGCGGCGAGCGTGTCGACGTCGAGCTGCATCCTGGCGAGCACCGCAGCGGTCTCGATCGGGTGAACGATGTAGGGCTCGCCTGATTTGCGGACGACGCCGTGGTGCGCTCGAAACGCCGTGTGCAGTGCCTTGGCAACAAACTCAATGTTCGATCGCGACAGGTTTGGGCTCAATGCGCGATCGAGATGGTCGATTGCCTCAAGCACCTTCGGGTCGGATTCGATGGGGGCGACAGGCACCGCAACCCCGGACGTTTCAACGTCGAGGTGACCGGGCTCTCCAAGAATTTCCAACAGCGACGTACGCTGTTGAATCGTCGTCAAGGTCATCGGAGGCGTCGCTCCGGTCTGAGCCGCATCGACAGCGGGCCGTGTCGTGCAAGACCGTATGTACTTCGAAGGTTCGCGCGGGGAGCCCAAAAACCAGCCACTGGCATCGTTGCTACAGACAGTGTATTCACGGATCGATTACGCCGTCAACGTCCGGAGACGTGACCGATGCTTTCGTCGACTTCCCAAGCTGCAATTGGGGCTCGGAATGCAGGTCGAAACGGTCTTATTTCTTATCCACGGTGGGTCCCCAGCCAATCGTTAACAGGAAGGCTCCATCCTCGATTGTGCTCACCGCGTGCCTGGCGCCGGAAGTCAGCGAGACAAGATCGCCTGGGCCGAGTTCGCGCTCCTGACTCTCAAAATTCACGACGAACCGTCCCCGAAGGGCGTGGATTGTGATCGGACCGGGCGCGGTGTGCTCGTGAAGCGTGATGCCCGCAAGCATGGTGACAAGCACAACCCTGAGACCGTCGGCCTTGATCAGCGTCTCGGCCCGGCGTCCGGCTGCCGTATCGCCAGGAGGAAACCGCTCAATCTCATCGTCGATGTTGAACATTCCCAGAAGCCAATTGTCCATAGCAGTTTCCCTTGTCATGTTGTGGCGCCTATCTGCCGCCTGGGCCGATGTTCGCCAGCGGAAGGCAGGTGACCGCTCGTGCCCTGCACGTACGACCGCAGGAGGCCGACTGTGACCAGAGCGAGACCGACCGTGGCTGGAGTCACAACTGCCAGCATTGCGGGCTCCGCGGAGGGGTCACCCTTGACCTGCATTACGACTGCCATTCCCAAAATTGATCCGGCGAGGCAGGTGGCAAACGGGGCCAGTCCGCAGGCAGCCCTGATTGCCGCTGGCCGACGGCGGGCAAGACCGACGCCGGTCGCAATAAATAGGGGAATCAGGAAACCGAAATCGAGGAGCTTGATGAGCCAGAAGAGGGTCGGTCCCTCAGCGTACTCAGCCGGAGGGTTGCCGGTGTAGACAAGGCGGATTTGCTGGGTCCACGCCAAAGTGAAAAAGCCACCGAGGCCAATGAAGATGCCGGCCAGCGTCTTCCGCAAGCCGTCCGGCAGTACCGGCGCTTCAACCTCGTTCAGCCGTCCCCAGGCGAAGGCGGCGATTGCGGCGCCACCTGCCACCAGCCCGGCGTAGAGTGGGAAGAACTTCTCGACGTTGCCGTCGTAGCGGGCGTATTCCTGACCGAGTGCAGCAGTTGTATAGGTATAGGCAGCGTAGAGCGCCGGCCCGAGGGCAAGCGGTGCGGCCAGGCGATGGCCCCGCAGCCAGAGCACGCCGCCTGCGATCGCCGCCGGGGCGACCACAGCGAGCGAGACGATTTCACCGCCGACGAACTGATTTTCGATGCTGTTGGACGTGCGGAACTCGATAGCGTTAAGGACGAGCGGTCCGAGAATCGCGCTCACCGCGATTCCGGTTCCGAGCGAAATCGAGCCGAGACCCGCGATTCGATATCGAGTCATCACAAGTTCCTTTCGAGAGCAGGCTGCTTGCGGGTTGATTCGCGATTGACGCCCGTTGGCGTTACCGAATGGGAATCCCGTCACGATGCCCGCAAGAGCGCGATCGCGCCGTGGGCGGCGTGTCCGAAGGCGTGGTTGACTGCCACGTAAGTACCAGGCTCTTCGACGGTGAACTCGACACAGGCGCCATCGCCGGGGCCAATGCTGATCGACTGGAGCCCAAAGAGTTCGTTCCGCGGATTCCCATTGATGAAACCCCGATCGAAGATGGCGCCAACGACGTGGAAACTCGACCAAACGTTTGGTCCGGCGTTGACGACGAATATTCGGACAGGTTCGCCGACCCGGATCGGGATTGGGTTGTCCACGTACTGGCTGGCGTGACCGTTGAAGACCACATGATCCATGAAGCTGCCCAGCAACATCGTGTCGAGGCTTGGGACCTTGACCGGATCATCGCCGCTCTGGAAATAGAACTCACTCTCGACCAGGATCAGCTCCCGCGCCGCTGACCAGCCCTCCTTCGGGTCAACGATCATCGCTCCATACATTCCGGCGCCGATGTGGAGAAGCACGGGAGGTGTACCACAGTGGTACATGTAGGCGCCGGGAACCTTGGCGACAAAGCTCCACGTGAACTCCTCACCAGGCTGAAGGTTTCTGTAGTTTATTTCGGGCGGGGTCTTGGCGGCATGGGTGTCGAGAGAATGGGTAAATTGCGACTCATTGCGAACCGTCAGGGTGACCGTGTCGCCCTCCACCACGCGGAATGTCCGCCCGGGAATCGTCCCGTCAAAGGTCCAGCCTGCATAGGTGACGTCGTTGGCAACATTGAGCGTCGCGTCTCTGCTGACGATCGTAAATTCCTTTGGCCCGGCCTGAACAGGTTGCAGGACAGGATCGTACACGGTGAATGGCGTGACTATGGCTGGATCGGGGGTAGCATCGCCGGTGCTGTCGCTCGTTGAGGCATCGGAGCCGACGTAACTGCTGTCAGGGGTAGCAGCTGCCGGAGGCGTCGCGCCATGTTCGTGTTCCTGGGCGCCAAGTCGCCGGCTTGTGATCGCGGCCCCACCAACGACTAATCCGAGGCTAGCGGCGGTACGGATGAACGCTCTTCGGTTCGCCGGAACTCCACCGGAGACAGCGGAAACCGGCATTACAGGGCCGAGGGAATTTCGGAAATGTGTCATCGCATTGTTCCTTCCGGGCGTTTGCCCGATTTCAGTCGTTTCGTGCTCACCGTCTCGGATCCTGTTTGCATACCTCTCCGGATCGTCATCATGTCCCAAGGCGCCGGTGGGGCCAGGCGAATCCCGGTTTCCAAGGGGTGCCGATCCGCGGCAGGATGTATGCGTCAAGACCGACGTATCCCGCAATCTTCCAGGCCAGGATGAGACCCAGCGCGATGATGAAGAGGACCGGGTTGGTGCTCGCCGTGCCGGCCAGCATGAAGTTGAAGTTGAGCGATGCCCCAAGGAAGGCAGCAATTCCGGTAAACAATCCGAGGATCAATGCCACTCCAATCAGGACCTCGCCAACCGCCACCAGTTTGGCAATCCACGTGTACCACTCGTTATCCAGCATGAACTGGATGAAATTCCGGTACCAGCCGTAGGTGATTGCCGGTCGACCCGCTTCCGGTACGGCAACGACGCGTTCCCAAAATCCCTTCAACTCCAATCCGCCATCCATCCACCCGTCGTCCGTCACCTTGTGCCGACCCGCATCCAGCCACTGCCAGCCGAGATAGACTCGTGCGGCGAGCCAAATGAACGCCATTCTCGTATCGCTGAATAGGAACGCGGCGATTTTCGGATCCTTGAGTTCGTAGTCTTGTTTCGCTCGCTTGGCCACAGTGCAGCCTCCAATCGCTAAATTTACTAATGAACGAACTAACAGGCCGGAGACGCTGCTCTCCCGGCGCTACTCTTCGACGATCAAGGCAGTCACCATCCCGAACATCCCATGTTCCGTCTCGGCATGGCTCAGGATGTGGCAATGGAAGGCCCAGGTCCCAACCTCGGTCGCATCAACGATTGTTTCGAATCGTTGACCGGGAGCAATGTTGATCGTGTCGCACATATATGGCTGGGGCAGCAGATAGCCGTCGGCCGCCGTGACCGTCATCGGCATTCCATGCAGGTGCATCGGATGGATCATCATGCCCTCGTTCATGTACCGGATCAGGACCTTTTCGCCCCTTCTGGCCATGAGCGGTTGCGTCGCCGGGAAACTCTTGCCATTGAGGCTGTACCCGCCAATCGGTCCATCGTTGAGTACGATCGTGTATTCGCGGTCGAATGCCGGCCGACTGGCCGGGTCCTTGGGCTCGACAATGAAGGAACCAAGCAGTCCCCGGGTGACCTGGAACGCGGAATTGTGATGAGCGTGATACATGTGCGTTCCGGCATTGCCGTCGCGGATCGGGAACTCGTAGGTGAACGTTTCACCCGGTTTGATCGGTGGCTGGGTGATGAACGGCACACCGTCCTGGTCGTTCGGCACGACCAATCCATGCCAGTGCACCGCCGTACTCTGGGGCAGCTCGTTGGTGACCTCGAACCGAACCGTGTCGCCCTCGGTCACCCGGATTTCCGGACCGGGAACCACTCCGTTGTACGTCCACGCTTCGACGAACTCGCCGGGAGCGAACTCCCAGTTCGTCAACTGGCAGATGAGACGAAAGACTTTGACATCGCCGTCCAGCTTGAACTGGAGCGGCTGCCCGCCAAGACCGTGGGTCTCGACGGGAAATGCCTTGATCCCTGCCTCATGCATTGCGTCCATCTCGTCGGCGGTTAGTTCGTCGCTCTCCGAAGCGGATGTCTGGTTCGACGCCACATTGGCCTCATGCTCATGATCGGGCGATTGCGCCACGCTCGACTGTTCACGCTCGATCCGGAGTCCATCCGGCGCCAACGCGGTACCGATCGCCCCGATGCCAAGCACGCCGGCTATATTCATGAACCGCCGTCGGTTCATGTCCTTCACCAGTGTCTTCCGTCTCATCTCAATCATTCCTTCCTGAATTCGCCTGTGAATCGAGTAATGCTTCACTGGTTGCAGGATAGGATCGATGGGGAATCTATCCCCCATAGACTGGGGTAGGATGGCCAATTGGAGCGGGGTAGTTTCGTGACGCTTGACGGGACGGGCCCGACCTACCCTGACGAGTGGGAGGGAGTCATTCGGGCCCCCTGGGGGTTGGATCCACGAGTCCATGCCGAAGCGCATAGGCGATGACCTGGGCCCTGTTGTTGACATGCAATTTTTGGAGGATGTTGCGCAAGTGGTATTTCACAGTATTTTCGCTGACGAATAGCCGGTCTGCCAGCCCTTTGTTTGACGTCACTCCTTCGGTGAGCAACACGAGCACCTCTTGCTCACGATCGGTCAGCATCGACACTGGCGGCCCGTCCCTCTCGCCCTGGTTCCGGGCGAACTCTCCGAGCACCTTGCGAGCCAGCGCCGGCGACAACGCGGGCTCGTCATTCATTGCCCCATCGAGAAACGTAATCAGCTCTTGCGCCTCCAGATTCTTGGAAAGATACCCTTGTGCGCCCGATTTCACCGCTTCAAACAGATCGGCATCGTCTTCCGATGCTGTCAACACCACCACCCGAACCCCGGGCAACTCGGCCGAGAGGAGCCGAGTCGCCGCCAAACCATTCGTAACCGGCATCATGAGATCCATGAGCACGATGTCCGGCCGGTGCAGGCGCGCGAGCGCGATCGCTTCGCTGCCGTCCTTCGCTTCGGCAACGATATCGACGCCGTGCGCCTCCAGCAAACTCCGCAACCCATCCCGGAACAAGGCATGATCGTCGGCAATCAGAACGCGCATTCCATCTTTCTCCGCTATCGATCCAACGGCAGCCGAACGGTGACGCATGCCCCCTGCCCTGGTTGGAACGCGACCTCGAATGTGCCTCCCAATGACTCCGCCCGCTCGCGCATGCTACTCAACCCGAAGCGGGGAATACCTCGCGGGCCACGGTCGTGATCCGCGATCCCCACTCCATCGTCAGCGATCGTGGTCACCAGGTGGCCATCGTCAGTCCATATGTGGATTCGAACCTGGGTCGCCGCCGAATGTTTGCGGACATTCGTCAGCGCTTCCTGCACAATACGCAACAGTTGAACTTCAGCAAGAGTTGAAATATGTCCTACCACGTCGGCGGTGGCCTCAAGCTCGGCGACGACGCCACTCTGTTCTCGCCAGTCGCCAAGATACACTTCAAGCGTCTCAATCAATCCGCGACCATCGTCGAGCGAGCTCCGCAAGCTGAGTATATTCTCACGCACATCGACATACGCGGACCGCGCCATGTGGGCCATTTGCTGGAGCTGTTCGGACGCACGACCGGTTTGACCGCTGTCCAGCAACACCTGTGTCGCCTGAGCCTTGGCATTCACGTAGCCAAGCACCTGGGCGAGGCTATCGTGCATCTCGCGGGCGATCCGCTGCCGCTCTTCTGTAGTCGCCAGCGCTCGAACCTGGCCATGGAGGCGGGCGTTTTCAATCGCCACCGCCGCCACCGCCGCGAATCGGGACAACGCTTCCTCGTCACTCCCCTCGAAGCGATAATCTTCATCGTCGTCCGCGATGTAGAGATTTCCGAGCACCCGGCTCCTGGACCGGATTGGCGCCGCGAGCAAGGCAGTCATCCCTGGATGCTGTTCCGGAAACCCAACCGATCGCGGATGATCCTCGATCCTGTCGAGCCGCAAACTCTCGCCTTCGTTCAACACGACGCCCAGCACGCCGCGACCTTTCGGTTCCGGCCCGATACGTCGCCGCCTCTCCGGCGTAATGCCTGACGTTATAAACGCCTCAATTTTGCCGTCATCCCGAAGATAGGACAAGGCCCCGTAACGTGCGTCGAACAGTTCGCGGGCCTCGTCGACAATACCTTGGAGGAGGGCCTTCAGGTCGAGCTGCCGCTCGATCGCCAGGGTCGCATCGTGGAGGGCCAACAGCTCATGATTCCGCAAGCGAAGGAGGCGTTGCAAACGCTCGATCACGATGAAAATCATCTGCGAGAACCCCAGCACCGCCAGCAACGCAACGCCGCCGATCAGGAGGTATCCCGGCCATGACGAAAGGAGATCGGGCGCTAATCGCCAGCGAACAAGTTCGAGCACCCCAAGAAACACCAGCGGCGCGAGAATCGAAATCCACTTGAGACGCGCCAGGGTCATCGTGAACGTGTTCGTGCCTCCTGCCTCGCCAACAAGGATGTCGAAGCAGGATTGTACAGGCTACGTGGTACGATGCCGCCACATACGCCGATATCGGGCATTTCCTGTGCCCGTCATGACAAGAGAGCCCTGTGACCTCCGCCCCAAACTCAAACGACCCCGAATTCATGCATGAACTCGATCGGATGCGCCCGCCGGAAGAGGCCCGCGCAATCATCGACCGCCAGATCACACGAGTGGCGCCTGAGCAAGTTCCACTCGCTGAGGCAGCCTGGCGAATCCTCGCGCAGGACCTGATCGCTTCTGAGGATCACCCGCCTTTTCCAGCCTCGACGATGGACGGGTATGCCGTGCATGCCGACGACGCGTCGCCATGGCGAGAGGTAATTGGCGAGCAACACGCCGGCAATGTCCTCGATATCGAGATTACCGACGGCTATACCGTCAAGATTATGACCGGGGCGCCGGTCCCTCGCGGGGCGAACGCGGTTGTGCCGGTCGAGGCCACCGAGATCGCCGAAGACCACGTCATCATCCACAAGGAGGACGTTCGGACCGGGGAAAACATCCGTCCCATCGGATCCGACGTGCGCAAGGGCGATCTCGTGCTTGGCAAGGGCACAATCCTCGGTCCGGCGGAGACCGGCCTGGTCGCCAACATGGGAGTTAACCCGGTCACGGTCAGCCGACGGCCCAAGGTGAGCGTGCTCTCGACTGGCGACGAGCTCGTCGAGCCTGGAGAAACGCTGGGACCGGGGCAGATTCGCGATTCAAACCGGTTCAGCCTCTGCGCCGCGCTCGAAGCGGAAGGGTGCGCGATCACCTTCGCCGGCAAGGCGCCGGACGAACGCCCCCAACTTGAGGCCTTCCTCCGCGAACGGATCGCGGCAGACGATGTCGTGATCACGTCGGGCGGTGTCTCGATGGGCGAGCTGGATCTGGTCAAGGCAATCCTGTTCGATTCGCCGGCCATCACGTTGCACTTTCGGCGACTCTACCTGAAACCGGGCAAACCACTGAACTTCGCGACCTGCGGCGCCGTCCTGATTTTCGGATTGCCTGGCAATCCGGTGTCGTCGCTCGTCACTTTCGAGGTCTTGATCCGGCCTGCGCTCCGTCAAATGACCGGCGCTTGCGAAGTGGATCGACCGAACGTTCCGGTGATGCTTGAACACGAGGTCCAGGCGTCTGACCGAGTTGAATATCAAAGGGGAATCGTCACTGTCAACGCCGACGGCCGGCTTGTCGCCCGCAACACCGGACAGCAACAGTCGTCGCGGCTCGCTTCGTTCGTTGGAACCAATGCCCTGTTGATGATCCCGCCACGTGAGACAACGTATGCCGCGGGAGAAACGGTGCAGGCGATGATGCTGGGCGCCCCGTTCGCCCAAGAGCGGATGGTGGGCGGGTCAGTATCCCGGCAGAACCGCAAAAAAACACCTGGACTCTCGTAAGGGAGGGTCCGCGTGTCTTCCCGAATATCACGTTGAGGAACCTACATGCCAAAACTGCTCACGGGCAACAAATTCGGCACGAAGCGGTCGTTGAAGAAGCTGCGCGTTGCGCTCGATCCTGGTTGGTCGGTGACCGAGTCCGCGAAGAACGCGCCAACGGCGCCGGTTCGCACCGGCCGTCCGCTGACGATAGACGACATCTTCGCCCTGAAACTCGTCGGTGATCCCAATGTCAGTCCGGACGGCGCCCGGATCGCCGTTGCCGTCCAGCACATCGATCAGGAAGCCAACGAGTACCGGGCGGCACTGTGGATGTTCCCGGTCGACGGCGGAGAAGGAGTTCAACTCACGTCGGGTCGGTGGAACGACGGCTCACCTCGCTGGTCGCCGGACGGTCAGTGGCTGGCATTCACTTCGAAGCGCGACACCGAGAAACCACAACTCTGGATTCTTCCGACCGCCGGCGGCGAGGCCCGTCGCATCACCAACCTCGACAACGGCGTCTCGACTCCATCCTGGGCGCCGGACAGCCGCCGACTGGTCTTCACCAGCCGGGTCGATCCCGAAGGTTTCGATCCAGAGAACGATGTCAAGGTCATCACCTCGGCTCGCTACAAGTTCGACGGGAAGGGCTTCCTCGATGGCAAGCTGAACCACGTCTTCACTGTCGATGCCTTGACCGACAATATCGAACCGCGGCAACTCACGGGTGGTGAGTTCGAGCACGAATCCCCAATCTGGTCTCCGAACGGCAAGGACATCGCCTTCGTCGGCAATCGCGATCCGGACTGGGAGATGTCCAAATTGTCGGATGTCTGGATCATTCCGGCCTCGGGCGGCGAACCACGTCGGATCACTCCAGGGAAAGGATCGTTCCAGTCCATCGCCTGGTCGCATGACGGCTCGCGACTGGCGATCACGGGACACGAATTCGACTCCGCCACCGTGCAGAATGCCGATCTCTTTGTGGTTGGGGCCGGTGGCGGCAAACTCAAATGCCTCTCCGCTGGCATCGATCGCGCCCTCGGAGACCGATCGATGAGTGGCCCCAACGGACCCGTTGCCGGGGGTGTGGTGCGCTGGACATCGGATGACAAGGCCGTCGATGCCCTGGTCGTCGACTCGGGCAGCACGCTAGTGGTGCGCTTCGATCTAAAATCTGGAAAGCGGAAAGCGCTGACGGCGAGGGACCGTCACGTCACGGCATTCGATCACCTCATCGGCGAGCAGGATCTCGTGGTTGCCGTCACCGATCCAACCACTCCAGCTGAGCTTCGTGCCGTTGCGGAAGCGGGGGAAAGAAACCTGACCTCGTTCAACGACGCCTGGCTGGCTGAAGTTGGGATCGCCACGCCTGAGGAGTTCTGGGTCGAATCGAACGGGCGGGCGATTCAGGGATGGCTCTTGCGACCGGTCGGGAACATGGCCAAGGGCCCCAAGGTTCCGCTCATCCTCAACGTCCACGGCGGCCCACATGGCCAGTTCAGTCCAGCCTTCTCTCACGAACTCCAGATGTACGCGGCGCGAGGCTTTGCGCTTGTTTTCATCAATCCGCGCGGTAGTCTCGGCTACGACGAATCGTTCGCCAAGGAGGTGTGCGCCGCCTGGGGAGAGGCCGATTCAGCCGATTTTCTGACGGCGGTCGATCACGTTGTCTCGTTGGGCGGTATTGACGATAAGCGTGTCGGTATCACTGGTGGCTCATACGGCGGCTTCATCACCAACTGGATGCTGGGGACCAGCGACCGCTTCAAGGTGGGCGTCACGGATCGCAGCATTTCAAACATGATTTCAATGTACGGGACGGACGACATATCGCTGGTCTCGCTCGATCCCGAACTTGGGGCGCCGTGGGAGAACTTCCAACGCTACTGGGATCAGTCGCCGCTCAAGCACGTAGCGAACATCACCGCCCCGCTCCTGATTATCCACAGCGAAAACGACTACCGATGTCCAATGGAACAGGCGGAGCAACTTTTCATCGCGCTCAAGAGGCTGGGTCGTACGGTGGAGTTCGTGCGATTCCCGGACGAGAGCCACGGACTGAGCCGTAATGGGGGTCCGAAACACCGCGTGGAGCGCCTGGAGCGCACGCTCGGCTGGTTCGAGGCGCATCTGTGAGAACGGGAGCGGTGACGCCGAGGCCACCGGTGCGATACCCTTAGGCAAAGAGTCCACTACCGCGCACTCCGGTCTGCGGCAACGCAATGGCGCAAGAACGCGAGAGGTACATGACCGTCAACGAAAACGACTACGTCGTCAGCGATGTCGAGTACAACGTGATCACGACCCTGGCCACCTTGCTCCAGAGCGAGGATGTGCTTGCCCGATACACTGAGGACGCCAAAGAGGCCGGGGAAGACGAGATTGTTGCCCTCTTCGAGAGCCTGTGCAAGCATCACAGGGAAGTCGCGAGAGGCTTGCGCGCCGTGCTCAGCCGGAATCTCTCGCTTTGACTACCGCGTATACCGTGGATCGACCTGACAAAACCCGTGCTCGCGTAGGGTTGAGGAGCCATTCAACGTGTCCGACTGCGCTCAGGGCACTTCTTCGGTGGCGCCCAGGATCAGGGCCAACTCTTCGTGTCCGCCCATGAGACCATGATCCTCAGCCAAGTTGACACGGCAACGCTCCGCGGGGGGAGCCTCCTCCGTCGGAATGACGGTGGGGAAATGTGTCAATCAGCGTTGTACAGAATCCTGAGCCTGCCATTCGGGTTGTGTCTGTCCGATCAGCGAGGAATCGTCTGCCACAGGTGACTAGTACACCGACGATCACCATACAGGTCCGTTACTTCGCGATGCTGCGCGAGCATCTTGGCCGCGACTGTGACTCGATGACAGTGCCGGCAGGAACAAACGCAAGCGCCGTCTACTCCATGGTCACGGAATCCCAACCCCGGTTGGCGGGACTTCGGCGCTCGATCATGTTAATGGTGAACGAGGAATATGTGCCCGGCGATCGTATGCTCGAGGATGGCGACGAACTGGCGTTCATCCCGCCCGTGAGCGGCGGCCGGCGCAACTACCCCAGGCTGTTCGTTGTCACGGACGCCCCACTCGACCCGCGTGACGTGGAAGCACTCGTCGCCTCCGACGATGCGGGGGCGATCGTGACCTTCATCGGAACCGTCCGGAATAATGCCCGTGGTCGCGATGTGACAGCCCTGGATTACGAAGCGTATGGCCCGGCCGCCGAAAAACAGATGGGCAACATCGGCGTCGAAATCGTCGAGCGCTGGCCTGGTGTGCGCACCGCGATTCATCATCGCACCGGATATCTGGTTCCAGGCAACGCCAGCGTCGTGATTGCCTGCGCCTCGGAGCACCGGGCGGAAGCATTCTCCGCCGCGGCGTACGCGATTGAACGAATCAAGGTCATCGTCCCGATCTGGAAAAAAGAGCACTACACGGATGGCTCCACCTGGATTGGCTCCGAAGCGGAGTACCAGGCGGAAGTCCGCCATTCGTAGCGGTCAACCGGGCCTGACCGTTAAATGGGCTCCGATGCCCTCACTGGATCCTACTCGCCTTCCTTGCCGAGATCGACGTTGGTGAGGTTCCGTGAGCCGTCGGAGCGTGTCACCGGCATGTCGACCCGCGTCACAAAGCGGTCGATCAGATCGCCGCGACCAGCTACGCCGAGTTCCCGCATGATTGGCGCGAATCGTTGCCTAAGGCCGCCAAGGATGCCCTCCTTTGTCTCCGCCGGAAGCGACCACATGTCGTGCTTGAAGGGACCGAGGGCACGCTTGCGCGCGTTGTAGTAGAACTGCGCGTCTGTCTGGCCCTCCTTGCGCTCGTCATCGTGGTTGGCGTCGAGATACGCATACATTCGTTGCAACAAGTCGTTCGGAAAGTACGGAGAATCGTAAATCGCGTTTTGGAATGCCGTAGCGAGGTGTACTTCGACGGCATCCGCGGCCGCGAACTGGCCGAATGCCTCCTCAGGAAGGGTCGATGCGCCGTGCTGGACAGCACCGCCCAGCCCGTACTTCTGCCTGGCGGCGACTGATAGCTGGGCAAGCGTCTCGAAATCGACGCTGACATCCTCAATCGAACCATCCGGAAGCACGATGCCGCCGTGACTGGTGCCCGTTTGGACGCTGATTTTGCTGATGCCGGTCAGTTTCCTTCCGCTTAACGATTCGCGCCGTTCGAGTTCCTCGAGATATCCCTCCATGTAGGCGTCGAGGTCCTCGCTCGTGCTGTTGGTTTTGCCGACCTCGCCGATCTCGCCGCCAACGGAAATTGTCACGCCGGCGGGCTGAACGGCGCGGATCGCCTCGGTCAGGTCCGCGGTGTGGACGAAGTTGGCCCGCTGTTGCTCCTTGAGAGTCGATCGCGAGAGATCGACCAGGGTGGACGTATCAATGTCGATATTGCCGTACCCTGCCTCGATCGCCTCAAGCGCCAGATTCCGGACCGCATCGAGTTCCGCTTGCGAATCTTTCTCCCATGCCGATTGGCTGGTCTGGTAATGATCACCCTGGATGAAGACCGGGCCGCGCCAGCCCTCCTTGATTGCGGCGGCGAGGACGACCGAGGCGTATTCGCCAGGCCGCTGATCGGTGTAGCCCATCTCGGAGCGGGCGAGCTCGAAGATGAATTGGCGACTTTTGGTTTCGGCGGCAGCCTGGAAGACGGTCCGGGCGAGATCGTAGGCGATGCCCCGGATGTTGATCGCGGGCGTCGTCGCATGGGCATACTCGCCCCGTCCCGCCGCGATGTACAGGTCATGGATCGAGGCGCTCCAGGCGCCGGTGACGTTCGCAATCTGTCGGATCAACCAGCGGCTTTCGACCTTTGCGTCGTCTGCGCCGAACACCGCGGTCCACACCAACCGGTCGATGAACTCGCCGCGAACCCCGGTCTCGTCGAGAACCTCAACACCGTCCTGTTCGAACCGCAACATGCCATCGGCGGCCCCTCCGATGTCGACAACCGATCCAAACTCCAACGCTGCCATCGGTGAACTCCTTTGTTCCTCTGCTCGCGTTTTCCGGGACGTTCAGCGACGCCCAACATCAGGTCAAAACTCCAGTTGTATCGCAGATTCGCCGACCTGTCCGCCGCAAACCTGCCCAAATGCAGAACCGCCCGGACATCCAAAAGGCGTCCGGGCGTCGACATTGGCATTTACCGCATCCGTTACTCGATGGTCAGCGTGCCTTCCATTCCCGATTCGCGATGACCCGCAACCGAGCAGTAGTACGTGTACGTGCCTGGCTCCGCGTTGATCGTCACTGTAGTCGATCCGCCGCCATCGAGCAGGTCAGTGTGAATCTCGAGTTCGTCAATTACGAAATCGTGCGGCAGGACGCCATCGTTGGTGATGGCAACCGTTACATCCGCGCCAGACGGAATCGTCAGTTCGGCAGGCTCAAACGCGAGTTCCACCATGCTGACCGCTATCTCTTCACTTGCGCCGGATTCATCCGATTCAGCGGGCGCCCCTTCCTCTCCCTCGACGGGGCTCGCCTCGACAATCGTCAGCGTGCCTTCCATGCCGCTCTCGCGGTGACCCGGCACCGAGCAGAAATAGATGTAGCTTTCGCCAACTTCAACGCTGTCTGGCAATGTAACCTCGACAGGCTCGCCGGGCGGTAGGTCCACATTGATTTCCAGCTCGTCAATTACGAAGTCGTGTTCAAGGGCGCCGACGTTCGTGACCATGATGACCTGGCCGGGAGCGGCTTCGAGTTCAGTGGCGCTCCAGGCATATGGATCCTCAGCTTCGAGTTCGACCGCCGTCGAGGAGTCTGCCTCATCCTCGCCTGGCGTCGATTCCGCCGCTGCCGGTGATGCCTCGTCTTCGCCAGCCGGCGTGGCGGCCTCGACAATCGTCAGCGTGCCTTCCATGCCGCTCTCGCGGTGACCCGGCACCGAGCAGTAGTAGATGTAGCTTTCGCCAACTTCAATATCATCTGGCAGCGTAACCTCGACTGCCTCGCCGGGCGGGAGTTCCTCGTTGATTTCCAACTCATCAATCACGAAGTCGTGTTCAAGGGCGCCAACGTTGGTGACCAGAATCACCTGGCCGGGAGCGGCTTCGAGTTCGTTGACGCTCCAGGCGTATGGATCTTCGGCCTCCAGTTCGACCACATTGGCTCCACTTCCGCCTTCGTCCTCCGCCGGGGTCGCCTCGACGGCGCCTCCGCCCGGCGTCGCGAATGGGGCGAGAGTCGGTGGCGCCCCTTCCACGGGAATGAGCGTCGGGTTGAGTTCGACATCGTCCGGATCGTTCCCGCAGGCCGTGAGCACCGCGCCCGTAGCGCCGGCCGAAGTCATAAACATGAACGTACGGCGATCCATTCGTCTCATCGAGTGTGTTCCTCCACCACCGCCGCTCAAGGCGCGTGGGCTCCTTTTGGTCAAGGGACGCCGGCGTCCCCCGCCTGGCTCACTCCCTGGGGAAACTCTTCCGCTGGCGAGTTGAACCCGGCGAAACGCTGATTTAGTCTATTTTCCAACCGGTACGAACGATCATTTGCGCCTGGCGATCAGAAAGCTGCACAGCGTGTACAACAACACCCATTCTACCGCCAATTCTCCGGCAACACCGCCGCCATTCGAGGTATTGACCGTCAATCTGGGGGATCAATGCCTCACTCTCAGGCGCTGGTCCGGGAATGGACCACCATTGCTGTTGATCCACGGCATCAGTTCGTCTGGATTAAACTGGACATCGCTCATTCCAGCGCTTTCCGAGCACTTTACGCCGGTTGCGATCGACCTCCGGGGGCATGGATCGTCGGCCAAACCCGAGAGCGGGTACCTGTATGACGATTACATCGACGACCTCGATGGAGTTCTGTACAAACTTGGGGAAGATCGCCCCTTGATCGTGGGGCATTCGCTTGGGGGCATCATTGCTCTTTGGTGGGCGGCACGGCATCCGGACAAGGCAGCAGGAATCGTGGCAGTCGACAGTCCGTTGCACAGCGGCCAGGATTACATGCCGGCATTCGATGGCTGGCTCGCCGACAATACGATGCCTCGTGACGACCTTGCGATCAAGTACCGGAACGACCGTCCGGAGTGGTCTGAGGACATGGTCCAGCGCCGGGTCCGGGAAATGACCACGACGGCACGTAACGTGTTCGTAGAACTTCGGGCGGACTCCCTGAAGCACGATGGCGTCGACCGCTTGCGGGAAATCGAACACGTCACCTCGCCTGTCCTGTTTTTTCAGGGCGATCCGGATGCGGGCAGCATGGTCCATCCCGCGGATGCCGTTGCGCTTGAGGCGCGGCTTCCGAACGCGCGGGTAATAACGATGCCGGGAGCTGGCCACAGCCCGCACCAGCAGTTTCCAGAAGCGTTCCTGGACAAAGCGGCTCCGTTCCTGATTGAGTGCGCCGCTACACAGCAGGGAATAATTCGAAGTTCCGATGAACGTTCATGATTCCTTGTGGCTGAGACTTACGCTTCGCACGATGATGCGTTCGCGGTCAGCGTGTACTGGGCCTCGCCCTCCTCATACCCCATGTAGTACTGGTCTCCGCACGCGTTGGTGAACAACGTGCCGACGCCGACGGTCGTATACACCTCGAACGTCGAGCCGACAATTTCGCCGGACTGACCACCTACCGGAATTGGTCCATCAAAGGCGGTGACGCCGTCGGCCACGATGACGACATACAGCTCGGCCTCGGCCGTGATGTTGATGCTTGTCCGGAGACTACTGGACCCTGCGTCACTTGAATTATCGGCGGCGTCGTCAACCGTACTTTCAGTGGTCGCGGTTTCCGTCGTTGACGTGTCTACTTCGTCCGAGGTTGCATCGCCGGAGTCCGAATCATCGTCACCGGGACTGGCCGCGGTATCGCCAACCTCCGAGCCAAACGCGAGCATCATGAACGTCACCGCGTCTGAGCTGTTGTTGGCGACAGTTGCATCCAAGGTGACGAGCTGGCCGTTGCCAGTGCCGAGCAAGCTCAGGCCATCTGCCTCAATGTCGATGTTTCCATCGGTCGAAAGCACCAGGGCAGTGCCGGTGTGAGCGGGCAAAGTCGCCACGTCTCCAGGCTCGAGCACGTAGCGGATGATCTGGAAGTCGAACACACCCTGATCGAAGTCGTCGATCAGCGGACTCTCGTAAAACGCGTCTCCCGCCACCAGATCAGACCCCACGACTTCGAAAATCCAGATGACAGAATCGTCGGAGTCGGCAAACGTGGTATATGGGTCGCCTCCCGACTTGAAGAACACTTCGCCGGGACTGAGCAATGCCCGTTTGCCGGTGAGATCATTCCTTATGACGGAAGAGCCGGTCACCTGATAGACGATGGCCGCATTCGAGACTTCTTCAGTAGAACCCGGGCTTGGGTCGGGCTCGACTTCCCGCACCTGCCACACCGCCTGGTCACCGGTCAGGAAGGCCAGGCCATGAGCCATGACCGCGGGATGTCCGGTGTCAGTGGCGGCAACCTCGACGTTGGCGCCCGTCGACGGTTCAGGTTCCTCAGCCGGTTCATTGTCTTCAGTGGCAGGTTCCACGGCCTCCTCGGTCGTCTCTTCTTCCGTGGCAACCGCCTCGCCCGCGCTGTCCTCGGCCTCATCCCCCGTTCCCGGAATTACGACATCCGGAGTCTCCTGGGAATCGGTCGCATCCTGAGCATGGAGCGCGGGTGCTGTACTCGCTCCGGCAATCACCAGTATTGCCAAGACCGCCGCCATCCTGCGCCAACGATATGTGGTTCCGGAGCCCATGCGTGTGTCTGTCGATTCCATCCTTCGACTCTCCCTCAACATCCTTGCTGAATGCGATGCGCTTTATCCTGTTCGCCGAGTGGTTGAGGACCCGTTCAACCGCCGTGCCCTCAATGAACGTCCCATTCCCGGCGCCGCGGCAGACAGCGCATCGTGTAACCTGCCAACATTCGCCCTATCATGCAGTTTCGTCGGTTTAACGCCACGCACCGCTCAATGGTGTCGATGTGACCTGGTGTCCGGGCATCGCTCGGGTCACTATTGACATCATACACGGTTTCGAATCGCAATGTCCGAACACACTTATCATGCGGGATCCGTATAGTACCGTCAATCCGGCAAAAAGGCCACAACCTGACCCAACTCGCAGGGCAATTGCATCTCGATTGGTGGTTGCAAAGCGATGCCAGGACGATGAATCCGGTCTGACGAAGAGGATGGAGGCGTCCATTTGTCTTAGCCAAGGACTGCGCCGCGACTATTTCCGCGATTCCCGACTCAGGTTGCTGAAACCGTCACCAACTTGCTGGATTCCCGCGCAAATCGCACCGCGCGCCATCGGCTACTAATTTTCCGGGCGATCATCGTTGGCGCCGTTGTCTGCGTGGAGGAGAAGCTTGTCGAGATCGCGGATGAGGATCAATGTCGAGAAGTCCAGTCTCGGGAATGCTTGGACCGGAAGCAGGGGATACTCTCACGCGATGATGATGGAGATATCTTCGACTGGCCTGATCCAATCGAGCACGAGACCCGATTGTGGCGCTTGGCGGTACGGGACAATCACTCCCAGGTTGGCGACTTCGTCGCCGGCGCCCGCAACAATTTGCCCGCACCGGTGACTTCTACCGCGGAGGGTTCCCGCTGCACCCCGTCATCAGTTGGACGAACCGCCAAAGGGTTTTAGGACCACCTCGGCTTCGGTCACCAAATACCCAGCTCGTCCTTTGCATCCTCGGTCATCAAGTCTGGCGTCCACGGTGGAGTCCAGACAATCTTGACATCCGTATCGCCAATCTCGGGAAGGTCCTTGAGGGCGTTGTTGACCTCCTGGACGATCACCGGCCCAAGTGGACAACCCATTGAGGTCAACGTCATCGTTACCAGCACATCGCCGTTCTCGGCAATGTCGGCGTCGTAGACGAGGCCAAGGTCCACGATGTTGACGCCGATTTCGGGATCGTAAACATTCTTCAGGCCAAGCAGGACATCATCCCTGGAAAACGTGACTGTCATTGGGCGAATTCCTCCATGTTTTGTGTCTCACCCTGCAAATTGGTACATCGCACATCGTGCGTTTGCACAAGTGTACCGATCACGACAAGGCGCCGCACGGCTCTGGCAGCGAGGTCAGATGTCGAGAACGTGATGGTGAGCGTCAGGTTTCGCGCTCACGCTGACGTTTCAGGGACTCGAGCTGGGCCTCGATCTCATCGGGGTTCGCCTCAGAACTTTGCCTGATCAACGGGACATCGACCAGGGTCGGGTCCGGTCTATCTTGGCGGGTCATTTCCGGAGGACGTCCGAGATCGATCGCGGCCGTCCAGGACGATCCCGTTCTCCGAACCTGGTGAGCCGGCGACTGTGGTTGGCGTCGCTGGGACCGGAACCAGAACCAGCCGATCACGATGAGCGGCAGGAGGAGCAACATGAGCAGACCAAAGCGAACTGCAAGGGAGATTACGCCATGGAAGAACCACCCGAATATCAACCCGATCAAGAGTCCGGCAACGAATCCGAATTGTGCGCCCCTGAGCCGATCCCACCATTGAGGCGGGATCGCCGCGCCAACCTGTTGTCTCATCAAATGACCGACTCCTTGATTGATGACGCCAAGGCATTAGATTCCCGAAACATCTCGCAAGAGCGGCTTGGTAAGGCAGGTCGGACCACCCTGCCGGTTATGTGAAATTTCGTCACCCGCATAGACGAGCACTTCAACGCCAGCATCCTCCAGCAACTTTCTGGTTCCGACATTCTCCTTGAGGATCAAGACCTTGTTCGGAGCGAGCGTGAGCACGTTCGTCGCTTGCGTGGCAAACTCCTCATCCGGAATGTCGATCAACGTCCATTCGAGACCATGCAGCAACTGCATGAATTCCGTGCTCAACAGCGGCGAGTGAATTACCGCCGTGCGCTCTGCCACCGGGCTGATCAGCGACAGCAAGTGCAGGCACTCCTCCGGACCTCGCCAGTGAGGAAGTGACACTGGCACGACATCGATCCCGAACGACTGGACAAATATCTGCAGTTGAGCGATCCCGCTTGAGTTGGTCCGATACCCGACACCGACCGCGAGTGTACTGGCATTGACCCAGAACGAGTCGCCCCCTTCAAGTACGCTGGGTCCCTCGATCTGGCCAATGGTTGGGACGTCGAGTTCGTCGTACAACACCTTGGCCCGCGCCACTTCGTCTTGTCGAAGGTGCTTTCCCGGATTGGCGAGGACAGCGCCTTCATCGGTCAGGATCGACGTGTCGTAGACGAAGATCGAATCGAGCCGGCCCGGCTCGTCCGCCGCCTGGCGGATGACCTCGACACCCTGGGAAGACAGGACTTCACAAAAAGCATCGTGCTCCTCCAACGCCTTGCCATGATCGACCGCCCGCCTGTATCCAAACCGGCGCCAATCTTCGCCGTCGGCTGGCGGCGCCGGAGGCTGGACAATCACCCGCTTTAACGGCGCGACCATCGATTGCCCGCCAAACCCGAGTTCGATCGCGACTTCGGCGGAAACCTCCGCTTCTGTTTTTTCCGGATGACGACCTAATCCAAACATCCCGATTTCCATCCCGACGAACTCACGACTGCGCCGTTCGTTATGGTGCATCCTAGCACGATGCCCCTTCCACCTACGACGGAATTGGTATGCTGCGCCCGGTTGCCGCGCCTTGCTGTCGGCGAACCATCGCCCTGCTCATTGAGGAGCCCCGATTCGTGAAGATTGCTTATTTCGATCCGTTTTCCGGCGCCAGCGGGGACATGATCCTGGGCGCGCTAATCGATGCGGGGATGCCGATCGCCGATCTCACCCGCGAGCTCGCCAAGATAGGGATAGGAGGCTACGAGATCCGCTCCGAGCCCGCGGGTCAGCACGGGATTCATGGAACCAGGGTCATAGTCGACGTGAGGGAAGACGTCCATTCGCGATCGTGGGCCCAGATTCGACAGCTCATCGAGGAATCTGCGCTCGATGCCTCGATCAAGACAGCAGTGATCGCAATTTTCAGTCGTTTGGCAACCGTCGAGGCCAAAATCCATGACGCAGAACCGGATACCGTGCACTTTCATGAGGTCGGCGGTATCGACGCGATCATCGACATCTGCGGCGCTTGCATCGGGTTGGCGCTGCTGCAGATCGAGGCGGTCTACTGCGGCTACCCTCAAGTGGGATCGGGTTTCGCGAACAGCGCACACGGCATCATCCCCGTGCCCGCCCCCGCGACCGCGGCGCTCCTTGCCGAAGGACGCGTGCGCATCGCGTCTCCGACACCGGTCATGCTGGAATCACCCGCGGAACTGTTGACGCCGACAGGCGCCGCGATACTGACCACGCTGGGGACGTTCACCCGTCCTTCATTCGCCCCATCGGCGATTGGCTATGGCTTTGGGCAGATGGAGTTGCCATGGCCCAACGCCCTCCGCGTCTGGATCGGCGACCTCGCCAGCGCCGAGACGATGGGCAGGGAGGTCCTGATCGAAGCCAACATCGACGACATGAACCCCCAGTTCTTCGAGCTCGTCAGCGAGCGGCTGTTCGAAGCCGGCGCCCTGGATGCCTGGTTGACGCCGATCCAGATGAAGAAGTCCCGGCCGGCAACCAAGATCAGCGCCATCGCCGCCGTCGATCGGCAACTACGCATCGAAGACGTACTGATCGTCAATACCTCAACCCAAGGTGTACGCGCGACCGCGATAGAGCGCGTGAAAGCGGCGCGGAGGATCGAGACCGTCTCCACGAAGTGGGGGGATGTCCGGGTCAAACTCCGAATCTGGGGTGGCCGCGTGATCGACGCCGCGCCGGAATACGACGATTGCGCCGCGATTGCGCGGCATCGCGATCTGGCTGTCCGAGAGGTGTGGAACGAGGCGCACCGGATTGGAGAAGCGTTCGTCGGCAAACGGGAATAGGACGGCGGTTTGCAAGGAGAAGGGGCTCCACGACGAAACCTTTTGTGGCATTCCAAAGAGCAAGGTCCCTGCCGTCGCAACGGCACTTCCGATGACGCTTGCCGCGGTGAGACAAGTGAGCGCTTCGCTCGGCCCCTGCTCGCTACCGAAACCGGACCCAGGCAATGAGGTACGCCATCAGCATGTAAACGACATCGGGTATGAACCTCAACTGAAGGATTTGGCTTACGGATGCGCCCCGGAACCCGAATTCCGTGGTGATTTCGCGGCTGCTGATCTGGCTATCGAGGGCGTTGATCTCGGCGACCGAGATTCCGAATCGCTGGGCCAGCAGCAGGCGACTGAGCAGAAAGCCGACGCTCACGATCGCAATCGCGAGCACCTGGAGATCGGCGCCACGTTTGTTTCCGGAGAATCGGGCCATCGTCTCCACGACGCCGAAACCCATCAGGAGGCAGAGGTAGAACTGCCAACCGGGCAGGAATCGCCACAACACCGCGGCGGCGATGGCAACTCCAAGTCCCGCTCCCGCCGCCCTGGCAAGACTCGACGCGGGTGTTCGGTACGTCGGCAGCCCTCGTACTCCGGCGCAATCCGGACAGCGCAAACCGACCGGTGTGCGCACCGCACATTTCGGGCAAATCGGCTTTCCGCAGCGACTGCAGCGCAGACCGGTCATCTCATTGGGATGGTAGCTACAGGGAACTTGTCCCGGTGAAAATTGCGTGGTGTTGCCTTGAGCCATGAACGGATCGATCTTTCTCAGAGTCGTGAGAGGACGAATTCGGCTGGTAAAAAGGATACGACACCGCAGCCACGCCCATGTATCCGGGAATCACCCACGGCCCACGACGGCTCGCATCTCACGCCTCAAATGTCAAAATCGATCGAACCGAATATTCCGCCGGCGACGTCCAGCAGGCCGGAAAGTCCCTCGCTTCCAGATTCAAGGCCACTCCCCATCATGTCGGCCATACCCTGGAGATCGACATTGCCCAAGTCAGGCATGCCGATTTCTGGCGCGCTGATCTCCGGCAAATCGAAGTTCGACGCATCGACTCCCCCTCCGAGATGTCCGATCATGCGGGCCGCCTGGATCGAATCGAACATCGCATCGCCCATCCCCCAGCCACCGGAATCGCCGAGGGCCGGCCCATCGAGCCAGGGTGGCGTTGTGGCCCCGACCGCGGCGAAACTTGCAATCCACTTCTTCTCGATCCCGAAGGCGACGGCGTACGACAGATACCGATCGAACAACGATCGAGCTTCCGTCAGATCCTCAAATGTGTCGATCGATTGCAGGTAGGTGCGGAACGCCCGCCAACGTGCCGCGCACTCGGCGCCGTGACGGGTCTTCTGGGGCATTGCATCGCTCATTCGCAACAATACGATCCAGACGATCACCGCCGCGGATGTCGGCAGCAGGGCCAGGGCGCCGGTCCGAAGGACCACGGTGAGACCCACGATCAGCGAAACTAGGACGCCGGCGCCCGATAGCAACATCCACCGTCGGCGCGTCTCATCCGGCGAACGCTCGAAGTACCCGCGTTCGACAAGTTCCTCGTAGAGATCGTTCTTGATCTCCTTTTCATGCGCGTCGAATCGTCCCTTGACGTCGCGGAGCCGGACCGACTCGCCGGCTTTAGGGTCGCCATCGAACAGGAACGTGAGCAGGTCGCGCTCCAGGCGTGACTCAGCGGCGTCCGGGTCCACGACCTCCAATTCGAAGTCCACACCCACCGAGGAGGATTTGGGTGTGGACTTGACCTCATGAATCTGGACCGCGCCATGGCGGGCAAGACCGAGCAACGTCGCAACCACGTCGTGATGGTCTGCCCGCTCGTCGAGTAGCGTCCCAACGGCCCCCGGTGGCAGATCGTCAGGCGGTTCGGTGATGTACTCGGCGATCATCCCGGTCGCGGGATCGCGTCCCCGGACGTACCAGAGGACGATGACCGCAACAGTTCCGCCAACCAGGAGAAAAGCGAATCCGACAATGAACAAGAGATGCAGCAGCGCGGTGGCGGTGTCGACGACGCCATTCGAATCGCCGTTCGTTTGAGCAAGGATCATCGCTTATCTGAATCCACGACCACCGCCGCCGCCACCACCACCACCACCTCGGCTGCCGCCTCCGCTGAATCCGCCAAACCCGCCCCGACTGCCGAAACTGCCGGAACCGGACCCTGAACTTTCGGCGAAGGCCTTGCCTACTTTCCCTAGCATGTCAAAGAAACTATCGCTGCCGCCCTGGAGCCCGCCGCCCGCGCTGTCGCTGACATCCTGCATTCCCGGGATGCTCCAGCCTGCGCCGCCATCCCGATCACCGCTACCTGGATTTGACGGCGAACCCGGCATCATCGTCCAACTGCCGCCACGGCGGTGTGTACGGCGTCGCGGACGGTTATCGCCGATGATGACGGTCCGGCCGTCCCCAAACAGAGGACCGGCGCCGCCATACCATTGCGGACTCTCAGTTCGAACATACGCGAACTTCTCCACCCAACTCTCTTCAAGACCGAGCGCCACTGCATACGGCAGGTGTTTCTCGAAGATTTCCCGTGATTCGGCCAGGTCCTGGCGATCGTCGATCTGGTCCAGATAGACGCGGAACGCACGCCACTTGGCCGCCGATTCCGCTCCCGCGATCGTCTTCTGAGGCATGGCACCCGCCAACGCGCCTGAAACGAACATCAGCACTACACCAACAGCGATTGGGAAGAAGGCGAAGTTCGACCAGGAGCCGGTGGTGACGACTATGCCAATCACCACCGCGCCGATCACAATTGGAGTTAACTTGAAGATGCCTTTCCACCGATTGCGTGTCTTCGCCGGGGATTCCTTTAAGTACCCGTGATCGATGAGGTCCCGGTAAAAGCCTTCGGCAATCTCCGAGTTTCGCGTTGCCAACGCCCCGTTCACCGTCGGCATCGCAACGCTTGCATCAGGTTTCGCGCCAGGACCGAAGATCGCGTCGATCACCATCCGCTCGTAGTCGCGCAATGACTCCTCGTGCTCCGACAACGTGAATGTGTACTCCCCTGAGCCTTCCTTCCTGGATGTCGGGTACATCTTGATCACGCCCCGTCGGGCAAGATCGAGGACAGTGGCGACGACATCGCGTGAATGGAATGTTTCATCCACAAGCACGCCGACGGCGCCGGGACGAAGGTCGTCCGGCGGCTCCGGGATGTATTCCGCGACCAGGCCGATGTTCGGATCGCGCCCCTTCGTGAACCATAGGGCGTACAGTGCGACCCCGCCGCCGATGGCGGTCAACAGGCCAGCGACGAGGAGGAGCACACCGGCCCATGCCGAACGTTCCCCGGCTTCCTCGCGTTCCTGTCGAATCTGGTCGTCGCGATCCTGCCAGTCTGGCGTCTCGGCGCTGGTGATCGGAGGAAACTGGAGGCTGACCTCGAATTCGTCACCGGCATCCATGTTCGATCTTTGCCAGGTGAACGATCTGCCGTCTGTCCGCGGATTCTCGGGAAAGGCAACGGTCTGGTCGACGGGGACCGCCTCGGGCAGGTTCACCGTCACCGTGGAATCGACTATGGGTCCAACTTCCGTGACTTCACTGGCGATTGCGTACCACCAGACTTGCTGATTCGCCGGGTCGAGGTCCTCGTAAACGCGGAGTCCGCCGATCACGTCATACTCAAGAACGACGACACGGGTCGAAGGTGACTGGTTCGACGTTGGTTCAAAAGCGTAGTCGATCGCCAGCTCCCCGGATTCGATCCAGTAACTGTATGTGCCAACCTCGGCGTCGTACCGGGAGCTGCGCACGTAATTGAGTTGGTCAGGGGTTTGGGCGACATCGGTCGCTACCGAAACGGACACGTTCTCAACTTCTTCGACATTGCTCAGCGGAATGTAGGCAAATCCGGAGGAGTACTGTGCGCCAAAGGTGATCTCCTGGTGCTCGGTGACGTGGATCGAACCATCGGAGCGAACGTCGAGTGTCACGTCATATCGATCCCAGGTCACAGTCGGCGATCCCTGGGCAAACGCCGGCACGGCCGAAGAGAGCGTCAGGACCACAACGAGCAATGCCAGCGCCATCGCCGTCGCACGCAATGCGATTCTGAATGTTGTCAACGCGGGAACAGCTCTTGAATCTGACAGCCGCATCACACGCCCGTCATTCCGAGGAACAACGAATCCCCCGGCGCCGTCGGTACGCATCGGCGCAGGCTCACTGATTGAGTCAACTGGCACCGACCGCGTCGGGAGCGCTTCGCGCGAGGATGCTGAATAGAACATCGGTGTGACGACTCCTCGTTGTCCATGGCTCGGTTGGGCGGATATCACCGGGTCACAGTCCGCCCAAACTCAGTATCGCATTTCAAGCCCCCAACACCTCCCGTGCCAGAATCAACGGCTGCGACCTCAAGCCGATTGCATCGCGGCGTCACGACAGGCACGATATTTGCGGACCTAATCGATACCAGGTCTGTGGTAGGATCAGGAACATGACAAAGTGCGCATCCCATTCCACAATCACACCGAACCCTCCCGTGCTGTCGAAACAGGATGTGGAATCCATCCTCGCCCAGCACGGATATCGCCTCACGCGGCCACGTTCCACGGTCGTCAGCGCTGTCCTTCGGCACCGGCATCCTTTCACCGCCGAGCAACTGGTGGCAGATGTTGGAACGTCTCATGGCGGCACGATTGGCCGCGCCACGATCTACCGTACGCTCGAAATCCTGGCCTCGGTAGATGTCCTGACCAGGCTGATCCAGCCCGATGGTCACCCCGCCTATATCTGCGACTCGCTGGGACATCGCCACCATATCGTCTGTTCCGGTTGCGGGACCGCGGTGGCGTTCACATTCTGTCCGGTCGAGGACCTCGTGCCCGCGTTGACTCGAGACACATCGTTCCAAATTCACGATCACCTTCTGGAAGTGTTCGGCGTCTGCCCATCATGTCAACATCCGAACCATCCGGCCCCACTCGCCCACGCCTGATTCCATTCCTCTATTGACACCTGGTATCAGTCGATGGTAGGTTGCGAGACGATGTCGTGGACGCGTTTGTCCAAACTCTTCTTTCAGTCAGGCAGATGTCCGCATGCCTAGCTTCCTGCCTTCACAAGTGAACACGGCGCCGGTGCTGACGACCCGAGACTTATCTGTTCACTACGGAAATCGGCCGGCGCTGGAAGGCATTTCGATCACGATCCAGGCTGGCGATGTGATCGGCCTGCTTGGTCCGAACGGGTCCGGCAAGAGCACCCTGCTCAGGGTGCTCGCCGGATTGGTTCCTCCCTCACACGGAAGCTGTTCGTTCCGCGGTCGCCAAATCAATGGACCCACACCCGGGATCACGTATGTTCCGCAACGGGCCGGGGCGGATTGGACGTTTCCAATCTCAGCGATCGACGCCGTATTGCTGGGCCTGGGAAGATCGACGCCTCGATTCCGTCCATTCGGCGGCGGCGAGCGGAGCCGAGCGCGCGAAGCCCTGCGCCAGGTCGAGATGGAGCAACATGCGAACGTCCAGATCGGCGCCTTGTCGGGGGGCCAACAGCAACGGGTCTTCCTGGCGCGAGCCCTCCTTTCCGGCGGATCGGTGTTGCTGCTCGATGAGCCGTTTACCGGTGTGGACATTCCCACCCAGACCTTGTTCGTTTCACTCTTCACCGATCTCAAGGAGGAGGGTATCGCGATCGTCTATGCTACCCACGACCTCGATCAGGCTCGAGACGCCTCAGACAAGGTGATGCTGCTCAATCGTCGGTTGATTGCGATCGGTCCCCCCGACGAGATCTTTCACACCTCGAAAATCCAGGAGGCCTTTGGCGGCAACGTGATTGTGGTCAACGCCAGCGAGACCTCTCCTCGGATTGTTGCCGGCGGCCGGAAGCGTCAGTGATCTCCTGGCTCACGGAACCATGGACCCATGCGTTCATGCAGCACGCATTCATGGCGATCATCCTGGTCGGACTGATCTGTGGCGTGATCGGCGTCTTCGTGATCCTGCGAGGTCTCGCCTTCCTGGGTGATGCGCTGGCGCATGCGATTTTCCCGGGTGTGGTGATCTCCTTCATCCTGGGCGGGAACTACCTGATCGGGGCGCTAATCGCGGCGGTGATTGTATCGTTTGCGATCGGCGCGATCAGCCAGGGTCAACGACTTTCCAACGACACTGCGATCGGCGTCATATTCGCTGGCGGCTTTGCGCTCGGTGTCGCCCTGCTCTCGACCCAACAAAGTTATTCACGAGATCTGAATTCGTTCCTGTTCGGGTCGATTCTCAGCGTCAAGCAGGACGACCTGTTGCTCACGGCGGCAGTTGGACTCGTTGTCCTGCTGGTGGTGTACTGGCGCCGGCGAGAGTTCACAAGCATCGCGTTCGACCGAGCGTTTGCGCAGAGTTTGGGAATCAACCTTTGGGCATACGATCAGTTGTTCCTTATCGCGCTGGCAATGGCGATCGTCATTTCCCTGCAAACCGTCGGGAACGTGCTGGTGCTGGCGATGCTGGTCACACCGGCCGCGACGGCAAGGATGCTCACAAACCGCCTGAGGATTATGGTGGCGCTGTCGTCGCTGATCGGCATGGCCAGCGGCATGCTCGGGCTCTACCTTTCCTACTATCAGGGTGTGCCATCGGGCGCCGCTGTCGTGCTGGTCGCGACAGGGGTGTTCCTGGTCGTCTTTCTCGTGGCGCCGGAATCTGGAGCGATCACGTCGCGACTTCGTCGCCGACTCCATCACGGCCACCCCGAGCGCGATCGGTTCGAAGACGGCGCCGCAGTTTCGTAGGCGTCAACCGCGCCTGTCCTGAGCGTCAGCGAAGGAACATGGCCCAAGGGCGTAATGTGACTGTTCCGGACGGCTGCCGTGGAGCGCACCCTGGAACTTGAAACGAAACGAAGCTGACGTTACCCCGACTTGCGCGGATCGAGCGCGTCGCGCAGTCCGTCACCCATATAGTTAATCGCCAGCACAGTGAGAAAGATGAAGGTGCCTGGGAAGAGCGCCTCGTGTGGGGCAAACTCAAGGTAGTCCTTCGCCTGGAACAGCATCTGGCCCCACGTCGGCACGTCGGACGGGAAGCCGAGTCCGAGGAACGAAAGGGCCGATTCGGTGATGATCGCGCCACCGACCTCAAGCGTGGCGGCGACGATGATCGGGCTCAGCACATTGGGCAGGATGTGTCGACTGATCAACATCGACCGCGTAGCGCCCACGGAGCGTGCCGCTTCGACGAATTCCTTCTCCTTGACGCTCAGGAAGCTGGCCCGCACCAACCGGGCGGTTGGCATCCAGGCGAGGCAGCCGATCACGACCACAATCAGGATGAAGACGCCCACATTTCTTGAGCCCAGATGCTCTTCGGCAAAATTCTGCATCGACTCGCGAAACAGGAATGTGATCAAGAGGAGCAACGGCAGCTGCGGAAGGCTAATGAAGAGATCGGTGATGCGCATGAGCAGGCCATCGATGAATCCGCCGAAGAAACCGGCAATGGCCCCGATGATGGTGCCAAGTGAAATCGCCACGAAAGCCGCCACCAACCCTACCGAGATCGATATCCGGCCTCCATAGAGCACGCGGGCCATGACATCCTGCGCGAGCGAGTCTGTTCCCATCGGACTGCTCAGCGATGGCGGGGCGGACTCTTCCACCCCGATTGGATAGGGGTTGTTTACCTCTTTGGGCCATACATATGGACCGATGAACACCGCCAGCGTAAAGAAACCGAACACCAGGAGTCCCGCCATTGCCAGCCTGTGATGCCGAAACTGGGTCCAGGCGTTGTTCCAAAGCGAACGCTGTTCGCGCACGCGTGAAAGGCCGAGCGCGTGATCCGCGGCCCTCTCAAGTGCAGGCTGGGTCAGTGCTGGTTGTTGTGCGCTCGTCATTGGGGTCGCCTCCCGATCCGATCCGGTCCGTTCCATTTTCCCACCAGTGTCCAGTGCAAAACTCGCGCCGAACGTCTGGTGTACATAGGGCGGGTGATTGAGTGAACCCGTGCTTCGCGGTGAAGTGCGGGTAGAGTGTCGTGGTATGCGCGGCTCTACGCAGTTTCCTACGTGTATTTAATGCGCGGGTCGAGCAGCGCATAAAGAATGTCCGCAAGGACGTTGAACAGTACGACCAGGATAGAGACACCGAAGGTGATGGCCATCACGACGGCCACATCCTTGGATTGAATCCCGTCGATCAATGCCCGGCCAACACCCGGGACACGGAAGATTTGTTCGGTTATCACGGCGCCGCCGAGGACAGCCGGCAATTGCAACGCAATGATCGTGACCACCGGAATCATGGCGTTGCGCATGACGTGGCGGTAAACAACCCATCGCTCACGAAGTCCCTTGGCCCGCGCCGTGCGCACGTAATCCTGATTGATCGTCTCCAGCATCGAGGCTCGCACGAAGCGAGTGAGCTGGGCAGACCCAAACAGCGCCAGCACAGTGATCGGCATGATCGACTGATTGACCCTGGGCCAAAAGTCCGTCTCTGTGCTGTCGTACACAAAATTAAGCCAATCGAGCTTTACGCTGAAAAGGAGGATCAGCAGCAAACCGGAAAAGAAGGTGGGAATGCTGAATCCAATAAAGGCGAACGTGGTCGCCACGTTGTCGAACCACGAGTACTGCTTGAGCGCGGAGATCACACCGACCGGGATCGCGATCAGCACACCGATCAGGTAGGCGATGCCGACAATTTGCAACGTCACGCCAACCCGGTCGAACACATAGTCCTTGACCGGTACTCGAGAAGTGATCGACTGCCCCCAGTCGAATTCGAAGAAATACGACTTTGCCCACTTGAAGTACTGGATGTAGAGCGGATCGTTCAAGCCCCAGCTTTCCCGAATCTGCTCTCTGACCGCGGGGGAGACATTCGGATTGGTGGCCAAACCACCCAGCGGATCGCCGGGCGCCAGGTAGAGGATCGAATAGATGATCATGCTGATCGCGACCAATGTGACCGCGGAGATCAGTAATCGGCGTATCAGATACTGGCCCATGATGGCCTCCTGTTGCGTGGACGCTGATCGACAACCCATCTTTGCATGGTTCGGGAACCGCAAACGTCCAACGATGCTGGGCCTTCGTCGTCCAGACTGGATGTTGCATGTCACTATCGCCGCTTGCCTGGATCGGACAACAGCACCACATGCCTGGGCCCCGTGATTCCTCGTGAAAACAGCCGATGCCCCGATCAAACTGGAATTGCCAAAATGCTACGAGTCCGCAGGGTCCCGAGTCAAGGAAGCTCGCAGGTTGATCGACTGTTGACAAACTGTATTATGCGCCTCTTCACCCCATTTGGCGAAAGTCATCTCACAGCCGTGCAGGCTCGCGCCCAAAGCGCGCTGTCAGTCTCCGGAGACCCGGGCGCCTTGGTCTGCGACTTCGACGTCCGGGCGACGCGCCAGCCGGAGCCAATTGGCAGTCTTCAAAATGTGATTCGCATGCTCGTCTGGATACGCGCAAAGCTCGAATGGTAGACTTCCAGCTTGGGCGCCACTTCGGCGCCATGTTCGTGGTGTGCCCAAACCAGGACCCGCGATTCGCATATTCGGCGTCCTCCGGGTCGCCAGGAAGTAGGAGCCAACTCGTCATGTCGGATGGGGTGATTCTGAGGGCCACACCGCGGGACATTGTCGGGAAAAAGGTCAAGCGACTTCGTCGCGAAGGTCTCGTTCCCGGTGTCGTGTACGGTCCGGTCGTCAGCAACAACGTTTCGGTGTCGGTAAATCGTCGCGAATTCGAGAAGTTCTATCAGCAAAATGGTCACTCGACAATTGTTTCCCTGGAATGGGACGGCGGCAAGCAGCCGGTGCTGATTCGTGAGGTGCAGATCGATCCAGTCACCCGCGCTCCCCTGCACGTCGACTTCTTCGCACCGAACATGACTGTGGTGCTTCGTCAGTTCGTGCCGATAGTGCTGCACAACCCGGCCGATCACGAAGGTGTGCTTCAAACCGTGCAGACCGAGGCGGAAGTCGAGGCGCTGCCATCGAACCTGCCTCATCAGCTTGACGTCGATATCTCTGGACTGGTTGCGGTAGGAGATGCGATTCACTTCAGCGATCTGACGCTTCCGGACAATGTGACCCTGATCACCAGTGCCGAAGATCTGATCGCCTCACTCGTTCCTGAAGCTGCCGAAGAGGCCGCAGAGGCGGAAGAGGCCGAGGAAGCCGAAGAGGGCGAAGGCGCCGAAGGCGAAGCCGAAGACGCCGACGGTGAAGACGCCGACGAGGTTTCCGAGTCTCGCGACAAGGAATAGGTTTGCCGCTCGCACAGCTTCCCGGTCTTCATCTCACGCCGGGGGCTGTGCGCTGTCGATCGGGTCGATCTTCAATACTTGAGTTGTTGCCGCACCGGACCGGCCAACAGATCGAGCGTGGTCCGGATGCGTTCTGAATTCGCGCCCATGGCGTGCACGTTGGCGAGAAAGAGGTCGAATCTGATCTGCTGCCGGCGCTGTCGGATGCTCGCGGCCACCGTGTCCGCGCTCCCGGCGATCATCACTTCCGATGCGATCATGCCGGTGAACTGATCGCTCGCCGCCTGGTGGCGATCCGGTCGACCGCCCTCTTCTTGCGGACCTTTCAACACGTCTTCCAGCCGCAACAAGTCGTCGATCACCTCGCTTCGCACACGCCGATCGCTTTCGCCCACAATCACCGAGCGCATCAAGGCAATCGCCCCCAGTGGCCGTGGTGGATCGGTCTCCGCGAGCACTGCTGACCGTGACGCCCGACCCTTGAGGAACGCGTCCACCGCTGGAGCCAGCCGATCGGATGGCTTGAAACCGAGTGCGAGCCCCAATCCATTCGCGCCCATCCACTGCGCGGCGATCGGCTCGGAACCGGCATACCACAAGGGAGGATGTGGTTCCTGCACTGAGAGCGGCGAGACCACCACCTCCCGGACCCGGACATCGCCCCGCTCGAACGTGACTCCACCGCCGGACCACAACGCCTTGAGGAGAGCAAGGCGTTCCTGGAAGAGAACAATCCGTTGGTCTGGATCGACTCCGAGGGAGAGAAGTTCCTCAACGCGGTGCCCGATGCCAAAACCGACCTCCAGCCGCCCTTTCGCGAGCAGGTCCAGCACGGCGATGTTCTCGGCAAGTTCCACCGGGGCCTTGATCGGCAGCGTATACCCCATGACCCCCAGGCGCATCCTGGAGGTGCGCTGGCTGGCCGCCGCAACCCACGCCGTTGCTGATGACGCCGCAAATTGCGACATGAAATGTCGTTCGGCCGTGAACGCAACGTCGAAGCCAAGGTCGTCGGCGTAGGACAGGTCGGCCAGCCGCTCCGAGTACATCATCGGCAACTCGTATCCCGAGAGGGGATCGATCTGCATGATGTCGAAGAGGCCGATCTTGAGCGGCGTGGTTTGTTCCGCGGTCAACAGAACTCAGTCCTTCATGTGTCTCGGAGATATCTCCAAATTGGTCATTCCAATACGGACAATGACAAAGGCGCAGCGCACGGCAACAAAAAAAGCCGACCCTCGCGGGTCGGCCTTTTTGTCCTGGACATCACGGCTGTTCCGCGCTACCCGCGCTCAACCTCCACCGCGACGCCCTCGGATGTGAGACTACTCATGGGCATCACCTCCTTTACCCTACTCGGTGTTGGGAATGGATGCGGATCAGACGTCTCCGAACCGTGATTAACGGTAGCACGCGCTCGCCGGGAAATCAACGTCCGCGCGGTCGATGCGCCCTGGCCGGCACGATCCCGCCCGGCTGGATTATTCCGCCGGACGGACTCTACGAGCGGGTGGCAACCGACTCCAGCGCTGGCCAGGCGTAACGATCGGGCAGCCGGTTTTTCAGGGACGGAACCTGACGACGAACCGCCTCGACATAGCCAAGATCGAGATGCGACGTCAGAACCGTCGGCTGATCGGTCGCCTGGGCGGTCACCACGCCCCACGGATCGACAACCATCGACCGGCCGAAACACCACAGACCTGGCGGATGCTGGCCAACTTGGGCCGGGGCCACAATGTAGACCGAATTCTCGATCGCCCGCGCCCGGATCAGCGGCTCCCAATGATCCTTGCCGGTGACCATCGTGAATGCCGCGGGCAGGATGATGACCTCGGCGCCGCGCAGCGCAAGGATCCGAAACAACTCCGGAAACCGCAGGTCGTAACATATCGCCAACCCAACCGTGATTCCGTTGATCTCGAACGTCACGATCTCGTCGCCAGGGGCCACAGCGTTGGACTCGTTGTACGCGGTGTCCGAATCGAGATCGACATCGAAGAGGTGGATCTTGCGATAACGGGCGACCTCGTCACCGTTGGGATCGTAGACCACCGATGTGTTGTAGAGGCGGAATTCGCCCGCGACGCGTTCGTAGACACTGCCGGCATGCACGTAGAGTCCGTGTCGCCGGGCACGATCGGCGAGTGCGTCGGAGAGAGGGCCTGGAATCGTTTCGGCGGCGTCGCGCCTTCCGGTCTCCGGCCCTAGATAGGTCCAGACCTCCGGCAGCGCCACCAGGCTGGCGCCGGTGGCAGCGGCCCGATCGATCCCATCCAGGGCATCGCGTACGTTCTGGTCCTTGTCATCCCCCGAATTCATTTGGACGAGCGCAACCGAAAGCGTCGCCGACCCGACGTTCAGTGCTGGTTCCGGGTTTATCATGGTCCAGCTCCTTGCGTGACGATGCATGCGATTTCTGCGTATGCCTCAGTCTAGCATCGGCGTGGGCTCCAAACAGACCGCCTACAATGCAGGTCAAAGACCACGCTGTCAAGATTCGAGGGATTTTTCATGGAATACATCTGGGTCGGCATCGGTGGATTGGCCGGGGCAATCGCTCGCTTCGCGATGACCAGGTATGCCAGTGGCCGCTTCGGCGACGCGTATCCATGGGGAACGTTCACGATCAACCTGATCGGGGCTTTCCTGATTGGACTCTTCCTGACCTGGCTCAACGAGCGGAGCATCGCGGCTCCCGAAGCCCGGTTGGCGCTGGCCGTGGGTTTCCTCGGCGGCTACACCACGTTCAGTAGTTACACCTTCGAAGCCGTGGCGATGGCGCAGCGCGGAAACTGGCTCGGGGCGCTGTCATACGTGCTCGGGAGCAACGTGTTGGGTCTGGCCGCGTGCGTGGTGGGAATCGTCGTTGCCCGGCGATTTATCGTTTAGGAACCGCAACCTACCTCGCCACAGCGCCAATCAGGAACACGCAGAGCAGCAAGCCAATGATGAGCAAGACGACGATGATCGCCAGGCACGAGCGCGAGGCGGAACCGAGATCCCGCGGATTGACCAGTCCCTCGAAATGCGGCTCGTCATCCCCCGACGATGCTGGTGATGGACCGGGAACGACAATCTTGCGCGGCGCGTTTGATTCCGGACTGCTCATCTGGAAGCCGGATCGTGAGACGCCGTGGCGTTTGCGACATCCTCGACCTGTGTCAGCCGCCAGACATGAACGATCCGCCAGACCGCGGTGAGATGGGTGGCGATGGCCAGGATCCAGAGCGCCCAGAGTGGCTGGTTGATGATCAGGCAGGTGGCAAGCAGCACCACACGCTCCGGCCTCGCGGCGAGCCCGACGGACGCGCCGTATCCGATGGCCTCAGCCCTGGCCCGCGCATAGCTGATCATCAGGGCCCCAGTTGCGGCCACGAGCACCAGGACCGCTCCAAGGTGACCGTCGCGCGTCTGGTTCAGCCAGATCAAGAGACCAGTGTAGACGACGATCTCGGAGTAACGGTCGAGGGTTGAATCAATGAAACCGCCAAACTTCGAGATGGATTTGGTTGCCCGGGCGATCGCGCCATCGACCATGTCGAATGCGCTGGCAAGGAGCAGCAAGGCGCCGCCGATCCGCGGATGACCCGAAGCGATGACCGCGGCGACGCCCGCGTTGAGAAGGAAGCCGAGGAGCGTTGCCATGTTGGCCGTCATGCCCATGCGAGCCAGCCATTCCCCTACATGGAGCATGTATCCACGCACCCATTGGCCTAGTCGCTCCGAAATCACGGACTGAATCCCTTCGCGTTCTCAACCCGCGGCGTCATGTGATCGCGCGTGTTTTCCCTTCGTCCCCGTGCCTCCGCATTGTATGGCATTGCCAGGCTGCTACCGTCCACGCTGTCGCCACAATGCCTGGCCAGCCGCGGCAGTGGCGCGCCAGTACGCATCCAGCACCTGAATGGCAACTTGTGGCCAGTCGTACTTCTGGGCCGAAACACGCCCGTTAGCGCCGAGGCGGAGACGAAGGTCGCTGTCGGCGAGGACCCGCACCAGCGCCAGCGCCAGGGCCTGCGGATCGGAGGGCTCGACCAGGATGCCGTCGTAATTGGGCGTGACGACGCTGGCGTAACCGGGGATGTCAGTGGCCACGACCGGACGACCGGCAGCCATCGGCTCGACAATCACGTAACCGAAACTCTCGTTGCCGGTGGAAGGCACGCAACAGACATCGACGCTGGCATAATACCGCGCCTTATCCTCCTGCGAGACGAACCCCTTGAACTCGACATTGTTGACGCCGTACCGAACCATTTGCGCTTCGAACTTCTCGGGCCGACCAGATCCGAGGACAATCAGTTTGGCTGTTGGAAACTGCTGGCGGACGAGTGGAAGCGCTCGAAGCAGGTAGCGGAATCCCTTGCGCGACTCCTCGAATCGACCCACAAAAAGGATGCGGGGGGTCCCGTCGGCGGCCCACTCGAACGGAACGACGTGATCACCGTAACGAGCGACATCGATGCCGTTGGGAATCACGTCGTACTCCCCGTCGAAGTACTTCATGACGAAATCGCGGGCTGGCGGCGAGACAGCGATCCGGCCATCGATCCGTGTCAGAACGAACGACATGTAGGGTTTGAGCGCCGTATACCACGGTTGCGATCCACTGTACGCGTGGAAGGTCGCGACATTCACCGCCTTCGAGTTCAATAGCACCATGTAGGGCAACACCGGCATCAATGGTTCGTGCAGGTGCACGATATCGAACCGTTCCTGTTTCATGATCCGTTTGACATCGGCATAGAGCGTGACATCGAAGGTCAACCGCATCTTGCTGCCGTTGCCGGGAATCGTGATCGTGCGCCCGATCGCGTACGCGCCCTCGCTGACCTCCATCCCACCTTGTTTGCCGCGCGGGGCCATCACCACAATCTCATGACCAAGCCGTTTGAACTCATCGCGAAGGTGGGCGACGTGTTCAGCGACACCACCAGGCTGTTGAATGCTGTATGGAGATACGAGTGCAATCTTCACAAGACGGATTCTAGCAAAATGGAGACATTTCGCACGATCGGAGAAGCTAGCATCAGGCATTCACGATAGGATCGTTGCAACGAATCGAAGCGCCGCGCGATGAGAGGACTCGCGCAATGTCGCAAAGGAGAAACCGTGACCACTGAAACGCCTCCCCTCGTGGGAACGATTGTTGGAACAGATCTCACCGTCGACAACGCGGGCGAGGTGCGCGATTTCTATGCGGGTGTCGTCGGCTGGGAATTCGAGCCTCTCGCGGTCGAGGGTCATGACGATTATGTCATGAAAACACCGGGCGGAGAGTGGGTCGCGGGCATTTGTCACCGGCTCGGACCAAATGCCGACCTTCCTCCGCAGTGGCTCGTCTATGTTGCGGTCGCCGATCTCGACCAATCCATCACCCGCTGCCTCGAACTCGGTGGCAAGACAATAACTCCGATTAAGGGGCTGGGAGAGGGCCGCTCTTACGTGGTCGTCCAGGACCCCGCCGGAGCGGTGCTCGCCCTCTCCGGTCCAACGCCAGAATAGCGAACATGTGCGGGATTGCGGAACGAGGCGCCGTATCGATCTATTTCGTAGGGGTGGCGCTCCGGTCATTATGAGGGTCTCGCACATCCTCAAACCGGGGTGGCTCGTTCTGAACGTCGCAGATTCAAGCACATTCCATGCCCTGAAAATGGGCGGACACCCTGCGCCACGATGGGCCTGGCCTCACCATCGACCGGAGTTCGCCCCTACGAAAAACCGGGGTTCATGGTGATGCCGGAGACGACAAGGCCATCGGTCGCCAACTCGACACTTGCCGGAAGCAGCGGCGCCACATCTTCGAATCGGCCCATCTCATGGGCGAGATGGGTGAGATAGGCACGTTTCGGGCGATGCCGGATAATGGTTGCCAGCGCCTCGTCGAGATTCATGTGGGCGACATGCGCCTTGCGACGCAACGCGGTCATGATCATGACATCCGCATCGTCCAGCAGCCTGCGAGACGAATCCGGGATCGTCTTGACATCCGTGACGTACACCAACCCGCCAATTCGATAGCCGACGATCGGCAACCGGCCATGATTGACCGGAATCGGAACGACCTCAACTCCCGCCGCCGAAAACGGTTCGGTGGGATCGAAGAGATTGAGATCGAGATCAGGTTTGCCGCCGAAGTAGGAAAACGAGTGGTCGAACGCATAGGAAAAGCGTCGCCGCAGATCCGTGGCGGTTTCCTCAGTTGCCCAGACCGGAATGCGTTCCATTTGCATCACATTGAAGCGACGCAGTTCGTCCAGGCCGGCAGTGTGGTCGGCGTGAGCGTGAGTGAAGAGCACGGCATCGACCCTGGGCGGTCTCGCCAGAAGCATTTGGATTCGCAAATCGGGGGAGGTGTCGACCAGGATCGTCGCCGACGGAGCACGCAGGAGAATCGAGGCCCGAAGCCGGGCATCGCGCGGATCGCTCGACCGGCAAACATCGCACTCGCAACCGATCACCGGCACACCAGTCGAGGTTCCGGTACCGAGGAAGACAAGGTCAAACACAAGGCGCCACCCTTGCGCACGCCGGAAAAGTTGTATGGCATGACGTCGAAATCAGGATGACTGGCCCGGTTGCGAAGTCTGTCCCATACCGGCGGCGGCCTCGTCGTCTCTTGGCTGGATCACGGGCGTCGTCTGCCGGGTCGGCACAATCCATTCCTCACGCATCCACTGGGCTTGCCACGGAATACCGAGGCGGCTGTTGTCGTGATCCGAGAAGTCGACCAAATACAGCGGAATACCCAGCGAACTGCGTGGATTGATCTCGGTTACTAGTCCAGTGGCGCCTTCAAACTTGGCCTCTTGAGAGGTGGTGTACATCACACTGATGCCCATCACCCCGCGTTTGCTCTTGCCACGTGGCATCTGGACCTTGACTTCTTCACCGATGCCGAACCGTGCCATATCGTTTCCTGTCTCGTCATCGAATCCAGCGGAATCCCGCGCCATGGTCAGGTTTGACCGCTTTCATCAAGTATAGCGAGGGGTGAACGGCTCGTCGCCCTGGAACGAGCGATCTGGTGAATCAATCGCCCCCTCCAGTCACGGTCCTCGCCCAGCATTGAAGGTCGTTCAGTATCGAGCGTCACCGACAATAGGCGTCTCGTCGTCTCGGAAAACAGATAAACCAGTACTTTTGCGTCGGCTCCGGCGCCACCCGTTGCCGCGGCGTGAATTTGCTCGACTGCGCGCGATGACGTGAAAACGCGGCGCTCCTTACGGAACATATTTTATCGGCTTCCCGGGCCGCGCTTTGTTTCGACTGGCGATCACGAATGCACCGGCAATTACTGGACAATCTCAATGTGAAGATGAATAATCTCAATAGAGTGTTGACAAATCTCAATGTCTACCTTAAGATCATTCGAGCGGTGTTGACACACGCTTGTCCACCCACCGACGCACAATGAGGCGCCCACATCTGGTTCAAAAGGAGTTCCGCCACATGAGCGAGTCACCCAACGGACACAATCAACCGCCCGTTCCCTACCCCGTTCCCGGTCAGTGCCCGGTTTGCGGCGACGAATTGCACGTCACGCGATTGGAATGCGGGTCGTGCCATACCGGAATTGACGGGCACTTCGCGCTCGATCGGTTCGCCCGCCTCAGCGCCGACAATCTCGGATTCCTGGAGGTTTTCATCAAGAACCGGGGGGTAATCAAGGACGTCGAGGCCGAACTCGGGATCTCATACCCCACCGTTCGGGCGCGGCTCGACGGGGCCATCCGCGGTCTCGGATTTCCTGCCACTTCGGATGACAGCTTGCGGCCAAGCCAGGTGCGCGAGGAACGTCGCCAAATTCTCGAGTCCCTCCGTGACAAGTCGATTACGGCAGACGAGGCGGCTACCCGGCTCTCGGCGCTTGCCTCGAGGAACTGAGCATGACCGATACCCAGGAAACTTCCGGACTCTCGGAAGAACGACTCGAAATCCTCCGCCTGGTCGAGAACCAGACCGTCACCGCCGAAGAGGCGGGCCGACTGCTCGAGGCGCTGGACCGCTCAGACCGATCGCGATCGTCACGTCATGAGACAGCGCCGTTTTTCCCGGCTCCGCCACCGCCGCCCGAACATCCCGGTTCGCGTGGCGGCAACGTCCGGATTCGGATCACCGATCTCTCCAGCGGAAAGGCCAAGATCAACCTGGTCCTTCCATACCGGCTTGTCGACTCGGGCATCAAGTTGGCCAAGCGGTTCGCTCCGGGGCACCTGCTCGACAGCCGGGATATCCGGCGCTCGATCGAAGGAGGTTTCAGCGGCCCACTTCTCGATCTCGTGGATGGCGAGCAACGCATTGAAATCATCGTCGAAACCTCTACGGCGCCTGGAGGCGAACTAATACCCAAGCGAAATCGACGAGAGCGAGGGCAGGACCAATGACGGGGAACGACGCAACCACACCAGTCAAGAGCGACCAGGATTCACCGCGCACTGAGCCAGGAACGGAGCAATCGTCAATGGCATCGACACACGCAATGACCCCGATCACCGGCACAAACGGCTATCAGCAGCACGTCAGCATCGATCCTGACCAACCGCTCTCCCTTTCGGTTTCGAACACCAGCGGGGAAATCCGGGTTACCGGCTCGGAGAAGGAAGGCGTCTGGGTCGTCGTTCGCCGATCCGACGGAATCGCGGAGCACGACCCGGAGGTGATCCCGGTCACGGTCAACGTCGATGGCAACTACATTTCGGTGCACCCGGACTGGGGCGTAGCCGGTGGACTCACCGGACTCGCCCGCAAGATCAAGGACCAGTTGCAACACGGTCTCAATCCCAATGACTGGGACCTTTCCCAAATCCGGCTCCATCCGGATCTCAACTACGACATCCGCGTCGAGGTTCCGCGCAAGCTGGTCACTGGTTCCAGGATCACCGCCAAAACGGCAAGTGGTCGACTTGCGGTCAGGGAGGTCAATGCGGATCTGGTTGTTGCGACGGCTTCTGGCAAAATCACCCTCAACCAGATCCGGGGCACAGTCACCAGCAATTCGGCCAGCGGTTCGTCTTCCATTGAACAAGTTTACGGGAGCCTGGAGGTAAATTCGGCCAGCGGCAGCGTTTCGGTGGCCGGCGGCGAAGCGTGGACGGCGCTGCGCACGGTGAGCGGCGGAATCAGAATCGATCGATTCACGATGAAGAACGCCCGGCTGGCTACCGTCAGCGGATCGATCAAGGCCGTAGTCACGGCGGACAATGCCCAGGAGTACGCAATCTCCACCGTAAGCGGCAGCGTCAACCTCGATCTGACTGTCCCCGCCGCCGCCGGTACGAAAATGTCGTCGCGATCCGCCTCGGGTTCGGCCAAGGTGAGCGGTGACTGGGTGGCGGATGGCCGGCGAAGTTGGCGGATGGGCACGGCCGAAACGGGCCCGGTGTTCAACGTGAGAACCATGAGCGGGAGCCTGACCTCGGTGGGTAAGACCGACGCCTCGCTCAACTTGAGTCACGAGCCTCTGCCGGTTTCGCGGATGGACGACAGTGACCAGGACGATGTGGAGTTCACACGTGACCTCGACGATGTTGAGTCTACTGGTGAAGGCGGCCGACATCCGGCAGGCGGGTCGAACCTGGACATGAACTTCGACAACATGACGACGTGGGCGAAGGATTTTGCAAGCGACTTCAAGAAGAACTTCTCAGGCCTGGGCACGCCGCCGACTCCGCCCACACCGCCGAATCAGCCGTCGGCTCCTACCGCTCCGGATGCTCCAGCGCCGCCCGCGCCACCGCGCCCATCCGACGATCAGGCGACGACCGGCACGATTCCGGGCCAGCCGTGGACCTGGTCAACTGGTTCGGGTTCAACCCCGCCAACCGGGGAGCAGCAAACGGCTCCTATCGAGGCGCTACCTGGAGAAGACGCGCCGTCGGCAGCCCAGACTCTTGCCAACACCGACACGGATGCGGAGCGACTCCGCGTTCTCGAAGCCCTTGAGCGTGGCGACATCGACATCGATGAGGCCCTCGCCAGGCTCGACAACGACGATGCCCAGGGCGCTTGAGCCCAGGCAAATGTGAGGATCGTCGTCTGGCTCCCTCCAGCCGGACGACATCTTCACCCGCCGAACGGGAACAACCACTCGAATGAACGACATGACCACTCGCCAACCGGCTTCGACAAGCCAGGAACCGGCGGCCAGAGACTGTTTGCGCTCGAATCAGTCGCATTCTGTCAAGCGGGAGAACTGACATGATGGAATTCAACAGCCTTTCCATGAACGCCCTGGTGGAGGCACATCAGGCGGACCTTCGGAAATCCTCTCGGCCACCGATCGCGGGCACGGAGCCAGGTTCGATCCGCAAGGCGCTCGGAACCTCACTCATCCGCCTTGGCGCGAGACTGGGCGGGACGACGCCGGCGCCCGTCCGTACCGCCGTCTCGAGCACGCTGGCGACTCCCTAAGGCGTACCGTCATATGGTGAGAAATCAGGATTCGTCGGGGCGGGTCCTGGTCGACGCAAATACCTATCGCGACGACGCATAGGAGTCCCCCTGCGTCAATCAGGCCGCCTCGATGCGTCAATCGTCGCCGCAACGGACGAATACCCCGGCATAGCGGTTGGCTGATTATCCGTCATGGCCGGAGACGCCGCTCCCACGTCACGTGGTTGTCTCGTGCACCTTCAACCTAGGGGAGGCGGGTCTCTGGGCATTTCGGCTGTGACGACGCATCCTGGTTGGAGGAATCGCATCCCATCGAGGGCGAAGTGTCGTGTCGGCCCAGGAAGCACAGATTGCGCCACTGGCGCCAGCCGAGAGCTTGACGATTCGCCAGCAACCGCCGATCTACGCACGGTCGATTACCAGTTTCGTTTCTATCTTCGGCAATACGTTGACGGCGATCGCCGTTCCATGGTTCGTTCTGGAAACGACCGGGATCACGGCCGTGGTCACGATCGTCCCGGTGCTGAACGTGACATTCCTGTGCAGTTGAGACAATTGGCCGCCATGATCCATCGTTTCCCAGGCGGCAACTTCCGGATGCAATGCGCGCAAGGCGGCACGAAAAGGGGCGGACCCTCGCGAGTCCGCCCCTTTTCGTGCCGGGAGGCGTCTGGCTCCACTGCCAGAAGATGTTCGCCGTTGAACGTTATCGCCTCCAGGTGGCCGATTGCACATTGAGACTGGCGACGCAACCGGCGTGGCCAGGGGTGGATCTAGAAGGGAAAGGTAGCGAGCGAGGCGTCATCGACGACAGTCCATATCTGGACAAAGAAGTTCCAGGAGTGGTGGGCCTCGGCGCCTCAGGCCGGGTCCATAACCATCACGACTTCGTCGTCGTGGGCGTAGACGGTGACGACATGCATGCCGGCGACGAAAAAATGGGCGCCGTCATCGGTCAGGCGTTTCCGAGTATCGACTCCGGAGGAACTGGCGAAAGATTCGATCGAGTCGCCTTCGCGGACCTCGTAACGTTGCTGACCGGCGAGGCTTGTAGTCGCCGCGCTGACAACAATCAGGATCGCGGCCAGCGTGGCGAGCATCATGCGCTTCGATGTGCTCGTGCGACGGTACAGTGGTCTGGTGGCGCTGAACCCAAAAAATCTTGACTTGGCGCCCTTCATCGACGCCGACATGCCGGCTTGGCTCCCGGCGCCTCCTCGTGGTACGGGTTGCAGTCCGGACAAACGGGACCCCATGCTGATTCCGCCGCACCGGAGCCTCCCATAACGCAACTGCAGGGCCGGGTGCAACCTCCGATAATGTTCCTCTTCGCCACGGCCGATCCGCGAAGCGGCTCCGACAACCGCCATTGACCGAATGAACCCGTTTTCGCCTTCGGCCTCACCAACCAGGACTCGGGCGCCTGGCGAAAGTCGTCGCACGGAGGACACGCCAGCGCGGGCATGAGCCATGCGCGCCGCATACAGCCACATCAGCCCCGGTCGAACCGGCTCAGGTAGGACAATCGGCGCCGCAACCATCTGAACGTCGGCTCGAGGGGCTGTAGGCAGCGGTTGCCACGTTGGATATGTCGCCGGCGTATGCAACCGGTGGTATTGCTTGCGGCGCAGTTCCCAGGTGAGATCCCGGCGGATGCCGTCCCCACGGGCAACATCGCTAGCCCCGTCATCCGCCGACGCGCTTCGACCCAACACGACGGTCATCATCCACACCCCCGGCTCAAGTCAGCGTCCCGACACGCCCCCCGAGCACATTCCCGCTTGATTCTCCAGACAGCCGAATGAGTGTACGTACACCGCATGTTATCGTATCAGTGACAAATTGGCAAGGTTGCCGGTGGCGTCTCTTCCCGCCTATCATCTGCACGGCGGAAATTGACGCGTCGGACCACATGTTCGGTGGCCTGGACGCAGATGAGACTGATCGGATTTCAGCTGTGACGGACGGCGGCGGGTCGAGCCTGCTCTACCATACCGATAGCTACTTGCAAGTCTTCTCGGCCACGGTCACCGCGGTTGACCTGGCGGCGCACGGCGCTTTCCTTGACCAGACGGCGTTCAACGCTACAGGCGGCGGACAACCGCATGATCTCGGCACATTGCGGTATGGAGACAGGTCTGCACTCGTGGTCGACGTTCGCAAGTCGCCTGCCGGTCCGTTGCACATCCTCGCCGACGACGTCGAATTGCCTGAGATCGGTTCGAGCATTGACGGTCGAATCGACTGGGTCCGCCGGTATGCACTCATGCGAATGCACACTGCCCTCCACGTCCTCTGCGGTCTGGTGTACCGCGACTATGGCGCCCTGGTGACAGGCGGCAACATGGGTCCAGACCAGGCCAGGATGGATTTCGAGATGGACAGCTCTGAGTTCACATCGGTGCGCGTCGCCGAGATCGAGGCGCACGCCAACGACGAACTGGCCGCGGAGCGCAATGTCCGGATCCAGATCCTGCCGCGCGAGGAGGCGTTCACGATCCCCGACCTCATCCGCACCAAAATCAACCTCTTGCCGGAAGGCATCGACGAGGTGAGGACGGTGGAAATTGTCGGCCTTGACCTCCAGGCCGATGGCGGGACCCACGTTCGCAACACGCGCGAGGTCGGCTCTCTGAAAGTGATCGGCACGCGTTCCAAAGGGAAAAGCAACAAACGCATCGAGATCGCGCTGGTCAACCCACCTATCAACGCCTGATCGGCCAGTGAAATTTGCGGCACGACTCAGGCTTCTCACCACGCAGGATCGCGCCACAGCTTTGCTTTCTGGTGAATCGCGATCGATTGCCCCTCTCTTTCCAGCCGCTGCGATAGGCGCCATGACGAAGGATGTTGACCAGTGTCCGCGAACCTGACCACAACCACCGATCTCGACCGCACCAGGGCAACAGGAGATGTCGACTTGACTACCAGGTTCGCCCGTCGCAACGATGTCTTTGGGCCATCGATCTGGACCGAAATCCTGCACCTCTTCAAACACCACGCCGATCCGGTCTATTTCGGCGACGGATCGCCAGACAAGGACCTGATTCCACTCGCCAGGCTGAAGGAGGCATCCGCCAAAGCATGGGAACATGCGCCGGGATGCCTTGGATATGGCGAACAACAGGGATTCGAACCGTTGCGCGAATTGATCGCGGAGCGAATGAAACCGCTCGGAGTCTCCACCAGTGCCGAGAGGATCCTGATCACCTCTGGCAGCACCCAGGGCATCGACCTCGCCTGCCGGGTTTTCATCGAACCAGGGGACGTGGTTTTGCTTGAGAATCCAACATTTCTCGGCGCCACCGAGATCTTCCGGTCATGGGAAGCCCGTCTCGTCCCGATCGAGACCGATGAGGAGGGGATGATGATGGACGTGCTCGAAGCCTCCTTGATCGCGCAACCACGGGCGAAGTTGATCTACACGATCCCAACCTTCCAGAACCCAACCGGCAGCACGATGCCAATCGAGCGGCGTCGACGTCTGGTCGACCTGGCTCGCAGGCACAACGTGGCGATTCTTGAGGACGATCCGTATGTTGAGCTCCGGTACGACGGAGTCACAATTCCGCCGTTGGCCGCACACGATCCAAACGTGATCTATCTCGGCACCTTTTCCAAGACGATCGCGCCGGGCATTCGCTGTGGCTGGACGTGTGCGCCGCCAGATGTTCATCGCCTGTTGCTCGCCAACCGTGAGGTGTCGGATATCAGCAACGATCGGATCACCATGCGCACGGTCTATCACACCGCCGTCGATTTCCTCACCGGCCACGTCGGCGGCACACTCGATGTGTACCGGCGGCGGCGCGACACGATGCTGCGGGCCTTGGCGGATGAGATGCCGGAATCGGTGACCTGGTCCGATCCGGATGGCGGCTTCTTCGTCTGGATTACCCTGCCAGAGGAAATGAACGCATCGGACCTGGCAATCCAGGCCGCTGACAATGGCGTCATCTATTTTCCGGGACACTGGTTCTTCCCGAACGCGGATCGTTACAACATGATCCGGCTCAGCTTCTCCACCGTGCCGGAAGATCGCATCCTCGAAGGTGTGCGCCGCCTGGGCGAAACGATTCGAGCAGCGGGCGGATGATGACCAGACCTTCCAGGTGATCAGCGACACGCACTCGGCCCGGGGTACACTTGTCGCGCCGAGATTCGGTTGTCCATCCTCTCTCTGGAGAGGATGAGTATTGAAACCACGCCGACTGTTGAGAAGCCATCGCCATCATGCCCAACATGCCTGATTTCCCGGATCTAAGCTGGGACCGAATCCCGCTCGGGCCATTCGACGATCGACTCTGGTGGCTCCTCATTGGCTTGTGTGTGGCATTGCTGTTCACGATCCAGGCGATTGAAACGGCGATAGAGGGGGCGTGGCCCCATCAACGCCGAACCTCGCGCCTGATCCCGCGCGATCGCTCTGTCCAGATGTCATGGGGATTCGTCGCCCTCCTTGTGATTCCCGGAGCATTGCTGTTGATCGGGATTGTGGCCGTGCTGATCTGGCGCGACCCGGAGCGCCCCGAACAACTCGGGCTCGGCGCCGTCCTCACTGGCGTAGGATGGGCGCTGTTTCTCATCTTCAGCTTGAACGCGCTACGACTCGGGCGCGTGTTCAGCAACCTCGGTCTGATAGGACCTCTGGCGCTGGTCATCCTGCTCGTGGTCGGCGATGTCCTGGTGTTGACCGCCTTCCTCGACATCGTCCCGGAACGGAACGTAGTGACCGATTCGATCGAGCACGGCCTGCGCGACTTCCTTCCGTTCGTGGAAGAGAACACGTAGCGATCCGTTGCCTCATGGTTCGTTGCCCTCCGGGTGGTGGCACGCCGGGATCCAGGAGACGACTGATGCGCCAGAGCAAGGGAGGAGGTCGGGTCATGACTGGTTCCAACGTCGACGCGGACCGCAATCAAAGCCTGGAACCGCCGGCGTCCGGGCATGCGGCCGCGCGCGTTCGTCGATCCCGGCCGGTTGCCCGTCCAATCCGCAAAGAACTCGCCACCAGGCGCCAACCGGCATCGCCTGAACGATCAGATGACGTTTCGCCGACCCAGACACTGAGCGTCGAATACCAGCCCATCGGTGGTATTTTCGGGGCGGCCAATCCAGTGATGGCAGATGAAGATGCGCCCGGACGACTGGGAAAGGTGCTGCGGCGGCGCCCAGGCGCCCGCGCCGGCGCCGAGCCGGGACTGCTTGAGGATCTCGATTTCCGGATACTCTGGACGTCTCGCCTGCTTTCGCAAACCGCCCAGGGCGCGCTGCTTTACGCCCTGCTCATCCTGGTGGTGGATCTCGCCAATCGGTCCGTGTTCAATTCGCTGTTCGTGATCTGTTCGATCTTGCCGTCAATCGCCTTTGGGTTGCCGGCGGGAGTCGTGGCCGATACCGTTCCCCGGCGCGGTCTGATGGTGTTGCTCAATCTGTGCCGGTTCGCGTTCATGCTGCTGCTGATTGGCTCGGACGTGTCGCTGGCGGGAGTATTTGCGGCCACGCTGGGAATCTGGGTGATCCACCAGTTCTATTCGCCAACCGAGTCGTCAGTCCTGGCCGATTTGGTGGAACCACGCCGGTACACAGAGGCCCAGGCCATGTTCAACATGGCGCTGACGATCTCCCAGGCGGTGGGACTTGTGATCGCGGCTCCGATCCTGCTCAGAATCGGTGGGCCTGAACTCGTCTTCGTCGTGGCGGGCGCGCTGTGGGTGATTGCCGGGGCGCTGACGATGTTGCTTCCGGCCATGGCAATCCACCGTGTGCGACGACGCAACGTCGGCCGCTCACTTCGGCAGATGCTAGGCGACGGCTGGCGATTCGCGCGAAGCGACCGATTCACGTTTGAGGCGATTATCGACGATGTCCTCGTTGGTGTCGGGATGAGCGCACTTGTCGTGATCATGCCCTTCTACCTGGAGCGTGTGCTCGGCACCTCAAAGGAAAACACGGTATTCGTTTTCGCTCCCGCCGCCCTGGGATTGGTGCTCGGAATTCGGCTGGCCCCAAGACTGGCGCGACTGATCAGCGAGCAGTATGTGGCGACGCTCTCCCTGTTCCTGTTCGCGCTGGTGGTCGCGGCGCTTGGCTTCGTTGAGCAGGCTTACGATTTCCTGAACGACACCTTGCGATTCCCCCTCGACCAGTTGACCAACGCCGTCGGCGTGTCGCCGCTGATCTTCGTGGCGATGTTGCTGTCGATACCGGCCGGATTCGCCTCGGCGGTCGTCAGCGTAGCCGCCAGATCGATTCTGCTCTCACGCACACCGTCCACGTTGCGCGGTCAGGTAATTGCCACCCAGGGCCTGATGGGGAACATCGCGGCACTGATTCCGACCCTGTTGGCGGGTATCGCAACCGACCTCTTCGGGGTCAAGCCGATTGCGGTCGCGATCGGGGTGTGCATCGTGATCGCGGCGTTGACTGCCCACATGTTGGGACGCAAGAACTTCGAACTGCCAAACGTGGTTCCGCAAACCTGATTTCAAATCCAATCCAGGACTTGAATGTCAGGAATCCGGAGTCGAGTGACGGCGCCGGATGCCAGATCGACGAGCCAGGTTTCCGCGCCGTCAGCGTCGGCCCGCTCCATCGAGATCGCCGCACAAAGCTCGTCGGGACTGATTACGATCCCGATCGCGTAGGCGGCGATCTCGGCATGATGCTAGATCGTTGCAAACCTGGAATCACCAGATTGCGCATCGAGAATGGTCGCTTCGGACGCGACGTTGTTGGCCTGGACGTGGATGACGAATCGGTGAGACGGTGACACCGCCGATGCCGCGAGCTCAATGCGGCGAGAAAACGAAAGATCGAACACCAGTGAGCCATCGCTGGAGTCGAACACTGTGATCTCGCGAACGCGTTCATCGGCAGTGCGAACCACGTGCCACCTTCGCCAGATCACCTCGTCCAACACCTGCCGCATTGCGGCAGCCCGCCGCACGAGCTCGGGATCGAGGGGCGTGTCCCGGACCGCGAATGTAGCCGGATCAACAATCACCAGGCGGTCAGCCTGCTGGACGAGGAGCGTTGTCCCCTCCAGTCGACAGGGTTCAGTAGAGGCGTTGGCGCTATTCCACGTGGCGGGCGCCGCGAACAACATGCACGAAACGACGATCCAGCGCATTGGCGCTCCCCGATGTGGCGATCCTGCTCAGGCCTCGCCACTTTCCCTGTAGGTGATGATTACCCAGGCGGTGGCGTCGATCGTGGCGTTCCAGTAGCATGCCCCTCCATCCGACACAACAATCGGGATCAGCGGCTGAGCGGGAAGGCCACCGGCGCAATACCCGTTCACGAAGAGCAGGCGCTCGCCATCGACGATTGAGCCGAACCATGTGCGGCTGACCGCCTCCTCGGGGGAGTCAAACTCAGATCGTGTGCGACGATCCAGGGCATCGTCGGGCCGATACGGACGAAGCAACTCCTCAGCGGTGGAGATATCGTCGCGTGACGGTGTCCACATCTCGAATGAAACTCCCTCCCGAGCATTGACAAAGCGGGTCGCAAACCGCTCGTCGATGATGATTCCATATGTTCCCTGGGTGGCGACCGTGGTATAGCCGGGACCGAAGACGGTTTCGAACGGCGGAACATGGGTCAGGCTCATGACCAGGGCAAGACAGATGGCGATGACGACGAGTGGCATGACGCCTCACTCCTACAACCTCCCGCTTCCTCAAACAACAACGCCGAAACGACGTTCCTGGTTGCTCATGTCAGACGCCACACTCGCAGGCGGCAGCTCCCGCCTCAACTCCCGTTGCGTGAATTCAGCATTATGCGGCGGTTCGGCGGGCGACCCGATAGCCGCCGTAACCGGCGGCGACAACGACCACGACTCCACCAGCGATCCAAAGCGCGGGACTACTGTCGTCATCGGATGCGGCTTCCGCGACGTCACCCACTTCGGTAGCGGGCGAAACGGCCGTGTCGTCCGCCGGCGTGGTCGGGGTGGAAGCGACTGGCGATTGCGCCGCGGCAACGTCTTCACCGGACGAATCCGCCATCGGCGCTCCATCTTCAAGGATCGTGATCGTCTTGATGCCCAGCGTGACCTGTGGTCTGGACACTTCGGAGCCCTGAGCATTTGGGCCAACAGGCACGGCGGCAATCGTGTCGAGGACCACAAGTCCCTCAGTCACCACTCCGAAAATGGAATAGTTCGGAGGAAACTCCGCGGGCTGGTCCTGGTGGACGACGAAGAATTGGCTACCATTCGTATTGGCGCCGGAATTGGCCATCGCGATCGTACCCTGAGTGTACGGGGCATCGCCGATCGGCAATTCGTCGTTGATTTGATAGCCGGGGCCGCCCGCGCCGCTGCCGGTCGGGTCTCCGCCCTGGACCATGAACCCGGTGATAATCCGATGAAAGACCGTCACGTCGTAATACCCGGCCTGGGCGAGGCAAACGAAGTTGTTCACCGTAGTCGGCGCCTCTTCAGTAGCCAGCTCAACCACGATATTGCCGCGATTGGTTTCGATTGTGGCAACGTAAGTCCTGGACGCATCAATCACCGTCTGCGGTGGAGTTGACCATTGCGGATACCCCAGATCCATGTTCGGCTCTTCGGACCAACACCCGGATGCCTGGGCCAGTGAGGTTCCCGCGGCACCTCCCCACAAAACGGTAACCACCAGCATCCCGATCCCAACGAGCAGGCCAGATTGACGCAGCAGCGACGTTTTGATGATGCTCACGGTGTGCGGCTCCCCGATCACGATTGCGCCAATATGGACTGTGGACCGTAGGCTCCGAAGGCATTGGAAACTTCACACCATTGCCATCCAAAACGTGGCGCCACCACAGGAGTATAGCTATGGCCGCTCGACCGGTTCAGGGCGCGACATAGTCGCCTGGCTCATTGCCGCTGCTGAAATTGGTGAATGGAACGGGTAGTCCTGTAATCTTGTTCGCATCGCATCGTAGTAATTCGGAAAGAACAAGGGAATGACCGGCGCCTGATCCAGCACAATCTCCTGGATGATTCGGTACAACCGACCGCGATTTTCGTTGTCGCGAGCTCGATTCGCCAGGCCGACGAGGTCATCAAGCCGCTGGTTGCGAAAACTTCCCACATTACCCGGAGCATCGCTCACCAGCAGCGGCCGGACGAGTTCATGAGGATCGTCCCAGTATGGTGTGTAGCGCATCGTCAGATCCCAGTCGGCTCCCGCCATCTCTTCGTCCATCTCCGCTTCATTCAGGAAATCGAGTGAAAGGGCGATGCCTGCCCAGGCGAGTTGCTCCTGCAGCAGGACGCCGGCATTGGCAAGCGAGGCATCAACCTCGCTCGCGACCAGCCGAAGTTCGATGCCCGGCGGATTCCCGAGCGCGTCGAGTTGGTCGCGCACGTCAGCAGGATCGGTCAGGTCGATGCGAGCGTCGAGGCCGGCCCAATGATCGCCATGGATCAGCGTCGATGCCGCGGTGGCCTCGCCGGCGGTTGCCGCGCGGACCAACTCCTCGCGATCGATCGCGCGCGACAACAGGCGCCGCAAGCGTGGATCGGCGGCGGTCGCGCTGCGCAGGTTGACGGCGAGCAGGCAGAGCTGATTGGATGGGCCCCCGACGACGAGGATTCCAGGGTCCTCCCGCAAGAGCGGGACATCGAGCAACGGGACATCTATCAGGAGATCGACGCCATTCGTCACCAGATCGGTCGTTCGCGGGATGATGCCGACCGGCGCGTTGCAGATGATGCCCGCCAGCCGCGGGCGCCCAACTTGATAATAGCCATCGTTGCGGCTGAATCGTAACCGGTCCTCCGACCGGGTTTCGAGTTTGAAACACCCCGATGCCGGTGGAAATGGTCCAGTCTGCCGATCCCAACCTTGCGAAATCCAGGCGGCGGGCACGACTGGAATCCAGCGGGAAGTGAGCAGGGTGAAAAAGGAGGCGTCGGGTTCGTTCAGGGCGAACCGGATGACGCCCTCCGGGGTGAGTTCGACGGATTCACAACGTTCCCACCGCCACATTTCCAAGGAGTTCGAGTGACGCTCGCGAGCGTCAATGACGCTGGCAAATACATCCCGCGGCAAGATACGCGTGCCGTTAGAGAAGAGCGCGTCAATCCGAATCACGAGGTCGAGTTGCATTCGGTTGGCCGAAAGCGTCCACGCCAGGGCAAGTCCGCCGGTCACCCTTCCTTCCGGGGTCATGTTCAACAGGCTGCTCATGGTCAGCAACTGAGACCAGGTCGCCCCTGGTCTGCTTCCAGCCAGCACATCGCCGTCCGGGAAATCTGGCAGCGACACGCGCGGAATTCCGTAACCTCCGGTGACCTGCGCGGAAGACGGCGCCCAGCCGCTAGCCGCCAACAGGGTCACCGCGCCAAGCCACTGGCGCCGAGTGACCATCGGTCGACTGAGCATGTCATCGCCCAATCGAAACCGGCCATCAGGGGGATTCAGGAGAGCACATCCTTGAGCGCAACCATGAGTTCATCAACCTGCGGACCCTCCCAAATCATCGGTGGTAGGAGTCGAATGACCGTGCTCCCGGCGGGCAGCGCGAGTACGCCGCGTTCCTGAAGTCCACGCAGAACGGGCGTAGACTTCTGTTTGAGTTCGATTCCGATCATCAGGCCCCGGCCGCGCACAGCGCGGATGCCCGGATTCCGCAGCGCCTCGATCCGGCTGACAATCTCGGTGCCAAGGGTGGCGGCGTGGTCGTACAGGTTATCCTTCCGGTAAATCCGGAGGGTCTCGACCGCGGCCCGTGCGGCAAGGGGATTGCCGCCGAACGTTGACCCGTGAGCGCCACTCGGCAACGACGCACTGATCTCCTCGTTCACCAGTGTCAGCCCGATTGGGAAGCCGTTGGCCAGCGCCTTGGCGGTGACGATGATATCGGGCACGGTCCCCATCCCCACCGAGGCGAACGGCCCGCCTGTCCGGAAACCGCTCTGGATCTCATCCACAATCAGGAGCACGTTATGCCTGGTCGCGATCTCGCGCACGGCGCCGAGATACGCCGGATCGGCAACGTGAATCCCTCCCTCGCCCTGAATCGGTTCGATGATGATCGCCGCGGCGCCGTCATCGATCGCCGCTTCGATCGCTTCCGCCGAATTCCATGCGACATGCGTCGACGGAAGTGGCAGCGGCTCGAATGGCTCGCGGTATTTCTTGTCGGCGGTCGCGGAAAGCGCGCCGAGGGTTCGTCCGTGGTAACCGCGCCTGGCGGCGATCAGGCCCCGCTTGCCAGTGAACGCTTGGGCGAATTTTAGGGCAGCTTCCACGGCTTCGGCGCCGGAGTTGCTGAGAAAGGACCGAGTCAGCCCCGCCGGCGCGATCCTTGCAATCTCAGTCAACAGCTCCGATCGGACATCGCTGCCGAAACTCTGGTGACCGGTTGTCAGCAGTCCTAGCTGGTCGATGAGGGCGGCGGTGAACCGGGGATGGGCATGACCCAGTGATGCGACACCGTAGTTGCTCATGGCATCGAGGTAGCGCCGACCTGACGCATCGAAGAGATATGCGCCCTCGCCCCGGACCAGCGCGATGTCGCGCTTGGCGTAGAGCGGGATGAGGCCAGAACGCTCGACCTCGAGTATTTCTTGATCCGTGCGGACAGAGATTGGCGTGGAAATCGACGTCGTCATGAGGAATTAGTCTCCGAACGTTGCACTTCAAGCAAGGATGCATCGATCTTCTCGAGCACCAGGGGCACGCCAGTCAGGTCATCGATGCGATGGATGGCCTCGGATGCTTCCGGCCAACTGGCATGAAGGAAACCCCAAGGGCCGCGCCGGAGGAATGCCGCATGCATCCCGATTGCTTGAGCTGGAAGCACGTCGTTGTCCAGCCGGTCACCGACATAGAGAATCTGGTCGAAGTCGATTTCCAGCCCGGAGGCGATCCGTTCGAAAAACTCCGGATCTGGTTTGGCGACGCCCCAATCGGCCGAAGAACCGGCAAATTCCACCGGCAACCCCAGGGCGACTACTTGTTGCACCGCCCCAAGCGGCTGGTTCCCAGTGATGCCGATTCGAAATCCAGCGGACTTGAGCTGGCGCAGGACCGGGACGACATCGGGATACAGATCTTGCTCCTCGATCTGGTAACCGAACATATTGGGATCCACCGATTCAATCTGGAGGAATCCAAACAGGCTGCGATGGTGCTCGCGCCGCTCGATCAGGCCGCCGAGCACACCCATCAGGGTGAGTTCCGGAATCCCGGCGTATTGGGCGACGGCCGCCCAGTGGCGCGTTTCGTCGATTAGCGTTTCGCCAATATCAAATACGACGGCCTGGATCTTCCCGCTCATGCTGAAACCATCGTCGACTTGCTCACTACTGTCCCTACGCCGGCCAACGCTTTTGTGATTGGCCGCTCCACGCGGGCATCGGCGAAGACGACCTTGCCGACACCGCGCTCGACGGCCTCAATCGCTGATTCTACCTTGACGATCATCCGTCCCGCCGCCGCCGCGAGCGCAGGTTCGGGATTCGAGACATCGATCTCGCGGATCAGCGACGAATGGTCGTATCGATCAGCGAGCAATCCAGGCGTGTCCGAGAAGAAGAGCAAGCCCCCCGCCCCAAGCGCCTCGGCGATGCCGAGCGCGAGCTTGTCGCCATCGACATTGATTGGCGCCCCGTCTTCCGACAGGGCAGGCGGCGTCAAAACGACAGTGAAACCCGCATTCATCAGGGTCGTCACGAGCGTGGTGTCGATCACCTCGATCGTTCCCGCGTGGTCATCACGGAACACGCGATTCTTGCCCTCTTCGACACCGCGAATCACCGGTTTGCGCCGCCCAACCGCGATTCCGCCATCCATTGCCGAAATGCCGACGGCATTGACTCCGGCGTGGCGGAATGCGGCCACCAGGCGCTTGTTCTGCTTTCCGCAGTAGGTCATCAGCATAGCGTCCATGGTCGCCGCATCGACATAGCGCGATATTCGCCCGCTGTTCGAGGTCACCATCCGCGGTGGCATGCCGAGCGCATTCGAGAGGGCGGTGAACTCGGCGTTGCCTCCGTGAATGATCACGAGCGGCTCGCTGATGGTGGCGACATCGGAGGCAAAGTTGGCGAACGCATCCGCCCCGATCGTCGCTCCACCGCCGATTTTGATGACGAGCACTATCCTATCAATCCATTTCTCCGGTTTCTCGGCGTGGAAACTTGTAGAACGCATTCATTTCTTCAATTATGCCTGCCAAGGCCCGTGCCGACTCTGACGCGCTTTCTCCTGCATTCAGGCTGTGAGTTCCACCTTCAACGGCAATCACCGTCATGTTGTCCTTTGCTTCGAGTGTTTCAATCCGTTCGGAATCGAAGTGATGATCCACTGTGCCGATGACGATTGCCGTTGATTCGGTTCGATCCTGAATCGTTTGCCAGACAAGGTCATACTTCAGGAGAGGCGTCAGCCACACGCTTCTCCAGGCATGCGGCAACGCGCCCACATCAGCCAGTTGCGCCATCGCGAGCGTTCCAAGCGATTTCCCAACCACGACCACCTCTCGGTACTCGCGCTGGGAGAGCCCCTCGCTCACTGCGGACGAGACGTCTTCGAACAACCGTCGGCCATCGCCAGGAGTGTCCCAAGGTTGAAAATCTTGGCCACGGTAGTTGTAGTCGACCAGCAAAACGTCGTAGCCCCCGATGAGGAACTGCAATTCGGTGTAGTAGAAGATTGGCATACTGCAGGTATATCCGAGTCCGGGAAGCAGGATGGCGAGACCTTCCGCAGAAGTGGCTTGCCTGAGGAACTGGTTCGGGACAAGTTTGCCTTCATGTCCAGATATGGAAAGTGTCAGGTGTTCGGCCATGGTAGAACCCCGTCATCAATGCACCGCGGCAAATGGATTCCATTTACGTCGGAATGTCCATCAAATCGGGTGGAGGCCCGGGAAGTCGATTGCTGTCTCCTCCGGAAAACCCATCCGGATGTTGAAGGCCTGGACCGCCTGGCCCGCCGCGCCTTTCATCAGATTGTCGATCGCGGCGAGGACTACGATCCGGTTCGAGTGCGGGTCCTTCTCCCAGCCAACATCGCCGTAGTTCGAGCCGCTGAGTATTTTCGGCTCCGGGTAACGGTGGACGCCGGCGCTTTCCTTGACCAGGCGCATGAACGGCTCGTCCTTGTAGGCGGTGCGATAGATTTTCCAGAGATCCTTGTCCTCAAGCGGTTCGTTCGTGAACACGTGCGAGGTGGCGAGGATGCCGCGCACCGCGTCGGTCGACGTTGCTGAAAACGAGATTCTCGGCGTGCAATTGTTGAAGGTGCATTCCTGGACGATCTCCGCTGTGTGCCGATGCCCAGTCGGCTTGAACGAGCGAACGACTCCTGCCCGCTCCGGATGGTGCGAGGCGAGTCCGGGCGAGCCACCGGAACCGGATGAACCAGTCTTGGCTTCGACGACAACCGGGATGCCGGGGTCGACGACGCCAGCCTGAAACAGGGGATAGAGACCAATAATCGCCGTCGTGGACATGCAGCCGGGGCTGGCAATCCAGTCCGCTTTGCGGATCTCGTCGCGGTGCAGTTCCGGCATGCCGTAAACGAATCTGCCGAGGGCAGCGAGGTCGTTATGTTCGTGGCTGTACCAGGTCGGATAGTCCTTGGGAGCGTTGAGCCGGAAATCCGAGCTAAGGTCGATAATGATCGGCGCGATGTCTCGCACCTCTGGAAGCTTCTCCATCGAGACGCCGTGGGGCAGCGCCAGGAAGAGCGCATCGCACGGTTCCAGATCAGCCGACTTGACGAACTTCATGTCGGTTTGCTTGCGCAGGTTGGGATGCGTGGCGCGGATGAACTTGCCGGCGTTTCGCTCGGATGTTGCTTGCTTGAGCGTCACATGGGGGTGAGCGAGCAGAAGCCGGACGAGTTCGCCCCCTGCATACCCTGAACCACCGATGACCGAGACATTGAGCATGTTGTTTCCCCATGTGCGGGCTGACCTGAGGGTAGGCCCATTGACTAATCGGCGGCGATCGCGAGCTCGAGGCGACGAGCGCGGCTTTCGGCGCCGACCTTGAGCACATAGTCAATCACCTTCTTCGGAATGTTCACCCCAGTGGTGTCTATGCTATTACGGAATTCCATCGTGTAGTTGACCTCGTTGACTTGCAAGCCGTGTTCCGTCTCGAACAGGTCGACCGCGAGCACTCCGCCGCCTACCGCCGCCGCGGCCGCTTCCGAGATGGAGGCCATCTCCAGCGTGACCGGACAGTTGGTGGCTTTGCCGCCGCGGGCCGTGTTCGTGATCCAGTGAGCGGAATCGCGATAGATTGCACCGATTGTGTTGCCATCAATCACGAACGCCCGTATGTCACGACCGTGCTTCTCGACGTATTCCTGGATGTAAAACCCGCCGTGGTGGAACGAGCCCAGGGTGACCTTGTGCTCAAGCAGGGCCTCGGCCGCGTCGCGATCGTTGACTCGAGCCAGGAGCCGCCCCCAGGAGCCGACGGCCGGCTTGAGCACGACAGGATAGCCAATCTCCTCGATGGCCTCGACCGCGGATTCCGGAGTGAAGGCGATTACCGTTCGAGGCGTCGAGACACCGGCCTTGACCAGCGCCATCGTCGTTAGCAACTTGTCGCCACAGACATTGGCAACTTCATAGCTGTTGACCGTGGGAATGCCCCAGTCATTGAGCACCTTGATTGTATATAGCGCGCGCAAGTGGTTGATGCAGCGCTCGAGCACGACATCGCACCCGGTCATGCCAGGATCGTGGAGGTCGAGCGTGAGTATGCGGTCGTCGTAACGCACAACCTCGACTCCACGTCGTTCGAGTTCGGAGAGCAGCAATTTCTCTTCCACGCGTATCCGCGACAGCAGGACACCGACGCGCAGTGGCGATTCTTCAATCTGTTGGTTCTGGGACACCGACGTTTCCCTCTCACCGGTTGTGACGAGCATGTACGAGGTCCTCGCGTTATGTCATCTTCTAGGCAGTGCCTGGCCGTCGTTCAGAGTCTCAACGCGAGGTCCGATAGCGAATTCTTGATTGCCTTTCCCGAGGTCGAGTGGGGAGCCCCTGGCGGAAGGATGTTTAGGCCATTGCGTACGATGGCGATGGAACGCCTTCGCGGGCGATGCGAGCGACTTCCTCGACGATTTCGCCGGCGATGTCGCGGTTGGTTGTGGTCATCAGTCCCTTGAACTCACCGCCGGTGTTGATCTCGATAACTTTGAGGCCGTCGTCGGTCTCGATCAGGTCAACCCCCGCCAGGCGGGCGCCGACCACAACACAGGCGCGGAGCGCCAGATCCTCGATCTCAGGAGTCACGGGACAGGGAACCGAGACGGCTCCGCGGGCGGCATTGGTGATCCAGTGCTCGGAGGTCCGGTACGATGCGGCAATGATCTTGCCCCCGATCACATATGCCCGGATATCGCGGCCTGGTTTCCTGATGAACTCCTGCACATAGTAAATTTCATGATGAAACGATCCATGCTCGGATTTCTGGGCGATGATCGATCGTGCCTGATCCGGGCCATTCACTTTGGCGATCAGCCGACCCCACGATCCCGTCACTGGCTTGAGCACGGCCGGGTAGCCGAGCGATTCGCACGCCTCCAGCGCCGACTCCACCGAGTAGGTCACGAAGGTCTTTGGCGAAGGTATCCCAGCCGCCTCCAGAACCATGCTGGCGCGGGCCTTGTCGTCGCAAATCGTGACGGCCCGCGACGTGTTCAAGGTCGGGATGCCCCACCGATCCATGGCAAACAGCGTGTACCCAGCCCGCGAATGCACGACGCTGCGATCCAACAGCACGTCGATATCGACGCCGCTCTCGGCGGCTGTTGACGCCGACACATTGAGGGCAAGTTCGCGGTCGAAGATCGGCGTCACTTCCATGCCCCGCGCCCGGGCCGCGGAAAGGATGAGTTTCTCCTCCTGTCTCAGGAACGAGACCAGCACCCCGAGTTTGAGGCCCGCCGTTGTAATCACCGTCGTCATGCAAACAGTGTCCTACTCATATGCCACTCGGGAAATACCGGCTGGCGTCGCGATGCCTGCTTACGGCAATGAAAAGGTTCCTCGCTGCTCGCAATGACAACATCCAAGTCGGAATCGGCAGGGTCAACACCACTGCCATGCGTTCTCGTACTTCGTTAAATGGCCACCAGCACGTTGCGCAGAATCTGCACCGCGCGCAGGTATTCGTTCAACACGATGCGCTCGTCCGGTGTATGATCGAGGGCCGATTCCCCTGGTCCATACGCCACGATCGGGCATTTCCAGATGGGGCCAACCACATTCATGTCCGATGTCCCAAGCTTGAGCGTGAAACGTGGCATGCCGCCGGCGGCCCGAATTGCGCGCAGGAAAGGAGGGATCAACTTGGACCCTTTGCCTGTGCGATAACCTTCCTGCAATCCATCGACCACGATCTGGGCTGGAGCCGCGATCGAACGAATCCGCTCCAGGAGCAAATCCACCTCCAGGTCCGGCGGCAGGCGGAGACCAATCGAGAGATTCGCCTCGTCAGTCAAGCCGTTGCCACCAGTGTTGAATGCGCGCAACGAATGTCCAATCGAGCCAAAATTGTTCCTGGCGCCAGCGTTCCAGCGGTCGATCTCCTTGCGCAGTCCACTCCAAAACTGGACCGCCTCTTCGGCGACGGATTCGCCTGGTCCCGCCGTATGGCGGGTCGATTGCTGAAGCTTGTACATCAGCGAAAGCGATCCCCGGTATCCGAGGCACACGGCGCCCCAACCACTCGGCTCTCCGATGACGCAGAAATCGGGTGCATCCCACTTCGCCACCTCGATCGCGCCTGGTGAGCCGATGATCTCTTCACCGACGGCGCCGACCACGGTCACCCGGGCACTGAGCTCTCCAGCGGCGGCGCTGGCGGCAGCGACGAACGTCGCCAGCGGGCCTTTGGCATCAACCGCGCCGCGACCCCACAGCACACCGTTTTCAATGCGCACTGGCACTCGACCTGGAACCGTATCGATATGTCCCAGCAACACCACGTGACGATCCCCCGTGCCAACGGTCGCCACCGCGCTGCCCGCGGCATCGCCGACCACCTTCATTCCACGCACGGCCATTTGCTCACGGAGCCAGGCAACGGCGTCCGCTTCCTTGTTGGAAAGGCTTTCGATGCTGACGAGGCCGTGGAGCAGATTGATGTCGGCCCGCTCGGATTCGGACCAGCATTCGACCATGCTCGCTTCACGCACTGAGGGCGAGCCCATGCCGCTCCTCCTCGACAGGCGCCTGCTCGCATGCGGCCACCTTGACCGGCCCGGCAAACGGATTCGTGGCAACCATTTCGGCGATTGCGCCGGCTATCGTCTGATCGCCGAGCAGTCGCGCCCGCCGGAAATCGCTCACCGGGTGGACATCCCAAACCACGAGACCTTCGTCGGTCTCGGCCAGCTCGATCGCGACGAGTGTCGCGCCAATCGCGCGGGCGGCAACTTCGGACAAGTGGAGTCCGTCCGCCGAGAGATCGGTGCCCTCGATTGCAATCGCGTGGCCATCGACGACGTGAACAAGGAATCGTTCCGTCGCCTTCGGGGCACCCGCCTGGAGCAGCACGATGGCTTCATTGTCCTCGCCTAGCACGACCCGATGCTCGATCACCGCGTCTGCCGTGTCCGCATCGTGGAGGTGGGTGGTCGACGATCCGGGCATCAATCCCAGTAAAGTCAACGGATAGCCGATTCTCGCAGCCGCGACAGCGGAAGACGCTTCCGAAAATCCGACGAGTGAGGTGGGTCGAGGTACACCAGCGTTGGCCAGCGCACTGACTACGTGCAAACGGGCGCCGGTGGCGGCGACTCCGGCATCGATCGTTTGCACGCCATTCAACCGCACGAGCGGCAAGGTTGCCGCGGCAACGGCCCGGTTTGACGCGCGATCGATCAAGACGTTGACAAGATGCGTGATTGTCTCGCCGGTGGTGGCATCGAGGACCTCGCCGAGCAACGCGAATTCCGGAGATGCCGGGCCAGGAGGCACCGGCGCGCCGGCGGGAGGAACGGGCACGGCAAGTAGACCAGCTTGACCGATCGCCGCAATGATCTGCTTCTCCTCGACACGCACGCGGGCGCAAAGTACGCCAATTGCCGTCACGTAGATTTCTCCCCAGCGGATGGGAGGACACACGGGTCCGCCCTTACAACAGCAAAACCGTTACTCGCCCCAATCCTCCCCCTCTTCCGGGGCGAGTCCGAGAACGATCGGCTTGACGCCCAGCACCTCGAGATCGGCGCCGCACTCCGGGCAAGGTATGATTTCGCCCTGCTCGACGCTCTCATCGATATCGAGTTCCGCCGCGCATTCCGGACACTGCATCATTGCCATCAGACTCTCCTGTCCCTGTCACTCACGACCGCTCATGCAATCGCAAAGATTCACCAACTCTGACTCCCAGTTGCCCGCCAAGCCTCAGCCTTCGACCTGTATAGCAAGATGACGCTCGTCATGCAGCGCCTGCAGCAACACAGCCTTGTGGACGTGAAGACGGTTTTCCGCCTGGTCGAAGATGATCGACTGACGACCATCCGCCACCTCGGAATCGACTTCCTGGCCGCGATGCAATGGCAGGCAGTGCATGAAGACCGCCTCCAACTTCGCCGCATTCATCACCTCCCGCGTAATCCGGTACGGCGCAAGCGCCATCAACTTGCCAGGATTGACCTGCTCTCCCATGCTCTCATGGACATCGGTGTAGACCGCATCTGCCCCGGAGGCCGCCTCGAAGGGATCGGCGGTAAGCGTCACCGCGCTTCCCGCCGCGCCGGCAAGGGCAGTGGATGTCTTGATTGCGGCCGCGTTCGGACGATATTCGTCCGGACCGGCATAAGCGAAATCGACGCCGACCGCCGCGCACGCCTGCATCAACGAGGCCGCCATATTGTTGCCATCTCCAAGGTAGGCGAACCGCAGCCCCTTCAACCGCCCAAATCGCTCCTTGAGCGTGAAAATGTCGCTCAGCGCCTCGATTGGATGATTGGTAGCCGTCAACCCGTTAAACACCGGAACAGTGGCCCCGGCCGCAAGCTCGTACATGTCGCCGATGTTCTCCACTCGCACCGCGATGCCATCAACATAGCGACTGAAGATCGCCGCCGTGTCCTCGATTGTTTCACCGCGGTCCAGTTGGAGATCCTCGACTCCGAGAAAGATCGCTTGACCACCAAGTTGCTCCATGCCGGCCTGGAACGCCGTGCGGGTGCGGGTGCTGGGATGCTGGAAGATCAGCCCCAACGTTTTTCCGGCAAGCCAGGCGTGAGGCAGATGCTCAACCCGAAGCTTCTTCAGGACTGCCGCTGTTTCGATGATATTGAGGATTTCATCCGGGGACAGATCGGTATCGGCGATGATGCTCTTGCCATGCAAACCACGATTGAACGACACCCACGCTCCAGCCGGGTCCGGCGCCTCGATTACCGCTGGTTCATTCGTTGTTGGCGCCATCATTGAAGCGTGTACCCCGTCATCGTTGTCCAGTAACTAGCAAAGCGTTTGCAGCAAGAGCGCCTTGTGCATGTGCAACCGATTTTCGGCCTGGTCGAAGATTATGGATTGCGGTCCATCGGCCACCTCGGTCGAAACTTCCTTATCCCGATGCATGGGGAGGCAGTGCATAAAGACCGCGTTGGCAGCGGCTTTCGCCATGAGGGCGTTCGTGACCTTGTACGGCGCCAGAGCAACCGCTCGTGCTGCCCCATCGAGCTGCCCCATGCTGACATGGACATCCGTGTAGATGGCGTGCGCGCCCCTGACCGCCGCGACCGGGTCGTCGGTGACTTCGATCGTTGCGCCGTTGTGGCTGGCGAGCCACTGGGCGTGGGTGACGACATCCGAGGGGATCTGGAGGGACGGCGGAGCCGCGACGGCAACACTGACGCCCATCGCGGCGCCGGAAAGCATGAGCGACGCGGCCATATTGTTGCCGTCACCGAGGTATGCCAGTTTCAGGCCGTTCAGTTCGCCGAAGGTCTCCTGAAGAGTCAGTAAGTCGGCAAGCGCCTGGAGCGGGTGACACTTGTTAGAGAGACCGTTCATGACTGGAATCGAAGCCGATGCGGCAAGGGTCACGAGATCGTTGTGATCCGCGACCCGGGCGACAACGGCGTCGACGTAGCGGCTGAGGATTTGAGCCGTGTCGCCGATCGACTCGCCTCGTTTCATCTGCAGGTCATTAACGCCGAGGAAGATCGCCTGGCCGCCAAGTTGAGCCATGCCGGCCTCGAACGAGACCCGGGTTCGGGTGCTTGGGTGCTGGAAGATCATGCCGAGCGTTTTGCCGGCAAGATAGCCGTGCCGCTGGCCGGTGCGAAAGAGGCGCTTGATCCGGCGTGCGGTGTCCAGGACTTCGGCGATTTCGTCAGGCGTGAAATCGGTGTCGACCAGCACGTGCCGGCCCCGTAGCCGTGGGCTGATCGTGAACGATGGCAGGCTGGAGCTGTGGCGTCCGCCAAGAACGACGGCGCGGTCCGCGGCCGAGCCTGTCAAATCCTGACTGACCGTCGGTACGGAGTGCAGAACCGAGATTTCGGTCGAGATCGAAGTGGATGACAGTGGTTCGGTGGGTGATGCCTTGTGCATGTGGTGTTCCCCTTGCTGTTGCCAAAACATATGGCGCCAACGCCGGTTCTCAACAGTTGAATGGGTCATCTGCGTCGAACCGAAGGGGCGAGAGGCGTAAAATCCCGCGGTACCACCCTTCTTGCGTGGACGGGGCACGCCTACCGGCGATGTCCACGCATCTCTTGGCTGTTCCTTCCCTGGGAGCCACCCATCCGGGCCTACTTGACGATCCGCGATCGGATCTCTTTCTTCGGCCGGCCGCTCCAGGGCGCGTTCCAAGCTGCGTCGCTGATTCCAGGCTTGCACCATTCCCGGATCGCTTTGGCGTGCGTTGCTCGTACTGGTCCCCGTCTTTGCGGGTGAAATGACTGAAATGCTGGTGTGTGGGTCAGCGGCTGGCGCCAACGGTCGGCGGCCGTCAGCGCGTCGTACGGTTACGACGCGTTGGCCGCCTTGAGGGAGAGCGGGAAAGCAACTCCAACTGGATGCTGTGGTGGGAAATCATCACCGTTCGACCTCCGCCTGCTGCGCATTCCGGTCGCGGATGTTGGCAACCTTCTGTCCGAGCCCAAAAAGCCGGATAAACCCTTCGGCGTCCGATTGCTGGTAGACATCGTCCTCGCCGAACGTGGCGAGTGCTTCATCGTACAAGCCGTAGGGCGATTTCACGCCAACGGCTTCGCACGTGCCCTTGTGCAACTTGAGCCGAACGTCGCCGGTGACAGGCTCCTGGGTCTTGTCGACGAAGGCGTCGAGCGCCCCCTTCAGCGGGGTAAACCATTGTCCATTGTACACGAGGTCCGCATACTGCAAAGCCAGCGTATCCTTGGCGCGCATCGTCATCTTGTCGAGCGTCAGGTGCTCGAGCTCGCGGTGAGCGGTCATCAGGATTGTGCCGCCTGGTGTCTCGTAGACGCCTCGGCTCTTCATGCCAACCAACCGATTCTCGAGCAAGGTGATCCGGCCGACGCCATGCTTGCCGGCAAGCTCATTGAGCTGCTGAACCATCGGCGCCCCGTCGAGCCTGAGTCCATCGACTGCCGCCGGCCACCCTTGCTCGAACGAGATCGTGACGTACTCGGCCTCGTCTGGGGCGTCTTCTGGAGCTACTGTCATGCCGTAGGCGTCACCGGGTGGCTCTTCCCATGGATCCTCGATGACGCCGCCTTCATGCGAGAGGTGCCAGAGATTGCCGTCCACTGAGTAGATCTTTTGTGCGGTCGCGCTCACCGGGATGTTGTGGGCAGCCGCGTATTCCAGCGCATCTTCCCGGGAGCGAATGTCCCATGTTCGCCACGGGGCAATGATTTTGAGGTCCGGAGCAAGCGACATGAACGTGAGTTCGAATCGGACCTGATCGTTACCCTTGCCGGTGCAGCCGTGAGCGACAGCGCCAGCCCCTTCAGTCCTGGCCACTTCGACCTGGTATTTGGCGATCAGCGGTCGGGCAATCGAGGTCCCGAGCAGGTACTTGCGCTCGTAGATCGCGCCTGCCCGCAGGGTCGGGAATACATAGTCGCGGATGAACTCATGCTTGAGATCGTAGACATGAGCTTTGGCGGCGCCGCTGGCGAGGGCCTTGGCTTCGACGCCGCTGAGATCGTCCGGCTGCCCAACGTCGGCTGCATAGGCGATGACCTCGCAGTCGTAGTTTTCCTTGAGCCAGGGGATGATCACTGAGGTGTCGAGACCGCCCGAATAGGCGAGCACGACCTTGCCGAGATAGGGCTTGACGCCGCCTTCGAGAGTGGAAAGTCCGTTAGAGGGCATGTGATTGTTCAACTCCAGATAGGTGGCCAGGAACGTTTCCGGGGCCCCGGCGACGAGACAGATTGCCAGATCGAACGACGAAGGACCGTTCAGCCCATGCGAATCCGGTCGTCCGACAGTGGAAGTGAGTGCGTCGTTGCTGGCCAACTTATGACTGACGGCAACTTTCGGAAACACCAAACGGGCGTCGAGGAGACACCCCACTCCCGCCCGGGCAATCAATGACTCAGGCGCTCGACCAACATAGTGCAAACTCGCACAATCTGTCAATCACTGCCTATGTCGCCCTCATCGCGCCGCATCAACGCCTCGAGCGACTCGCGCGGTGAAACGATAGCAACTCCTCGGTAGTCGCCAAGGGCCTGGAGTCGCTTGTCTCCTGTGATCAGAAACTCAACCTGTGCGCTCACGGCGGTCGCTAGAATCAAATCGGCTTCAGGGCGCCTCGCGACGCCGCTCACTTGCGCTGTTATCGGGGTCACCTCGGTTTCATTCTGCAGGAGATCCAGCGCCCGCTCAACTTGTGTCTGAGAGAACCGAGTTCGCCAATACGGCTTTGTCCAGGCGAGATCGACCTCGTCGATGATGTGCTGGGAGACGACGAGCTGGATCTTTCCAGATCGCCGGTGGTCAATCAGGTGGGCGATGGTTCTCGAGGAAGCCGGGATGCCCGAAACGAGCACGTTCGCGTCAAACACCACCCGAATCACGGATTGGCGGCGGCCTGCTCCCGTTCGTTCCGCATTTCGGCGCGCACCTCCGCGATAGTGCGTTTGGCTTCCCGATCGATCTCCTCAGCCCCCACGTCCTTGAATGCGGCACGCATCTCATTGATGACGCTAAACCGTTCGGCCCGCTCTCGATCAAGACGATCGAGTCGCCTGAGATCCCCCGCGGAGACGAGACCCGCAACAGAAATTCCGCTCTTTTCCACCATGACACGGGTCCCCTCGTGAAACGTTTGGTTGACGATGGTGTTGAATTGACTCCGAACCTCGGAGATTTTCATGGTTCGAGTCATGGGATGTGGTTCGCTCATATCAGGCGTCCTCAGAGACTCGATTGGTCCATTGACGTACATAGTGCGCCTATTACAGCGTAAATACGCGCGATGCGTGTGAATCCCGTTGGACCGCGGTGAGCCGATTACCGGCGTTTCGCCGCAGACAGCGGGGTGAACAGGACAACGACCTGGTTTCCGACGGGCGGGAAGCAGCCGACGACCGTTGGTCCCGCTCCACAGGCAATCCCATGGACGGCGAGCGCGGCGCCGAGCGCCCCGTCCGCCGCCTCGCAATCGCCCGTGACCTCCCTGAGTGAATGAATCTGCGCCTCAAGCCCAGCCGGAACGACGAACCTTCCGGCATCCTCCCCGGTCGCCCAGATCGTCTCCACCGACTCCAGCGGCACGTCCGACTGGTCGAGCACGTCTCGCATCGCCATACTCCGGGCAGTCACCGCATCGCTGGCCCGATGCGCGGTCACGACCGACCACCCCGCCACCCTGGCAAGCGGCGGGCGATCATCCGGTATATCGCTCGTGAGCAGGAGGAAGGCGGCTCCTTCGCCCGGCACAACCCCATCATCAAGCTTTCCTGAGCGATCGTAACCTCGTAACACGCTGGCTCCCAACGCCTCAACTCCTCCGGTCAGCACCATACCGGCTCGTCCCGTGTCCAGCAATTCAAACCCATGGCCGATCGCCTCCAGACCAGCGCTGGCTCCGCAGAGCGTCAGGTTTGGTCCGGAAAGGCCAAAGAAAATGCCGAGATACCCGGCATGCACGTTGGCGACAACGTTCGGGAAGTGGGCTGGATTTACCAAGTCTGGACCATCGAGACAGGCGATCCTGTTGAACTCGACGATAGATTCGATGCTGCCCCAGCGCGATCCGAGCACGACCCCGGCGCGATCGGCATCCCCCGACAGGGGTTTGGGGTGGCCGAGCGCTGTCCCCGCGGCGACGACACCAAGCCGCGACGGCCGCGAGAGCGGCCGCAGTCCTCGGAGCTTGACGTATTCGGCAGGATCGAAGTCGTCGATCGAGCCGAGCGGTTGACCATCCGGAACGGCATGGGTCCACTCTGTCGACACACCGGGACGCGTGCCGGAACGCCACCCTTCTTCAAGCGATTCCGGTCCAAACCCGGCGGTTGAAAGGCAGCCAACGCCGACCACGAACACGTTGTGGTTCATTCCGATGGCCGAACGAAGACGACGGCACTGTTGTTCCCGCCAAAGGCCGCGGCATTGTTGAGGACAACATGAAGGGACTGTGGTCTCGGCGCGTTCGGCACGACATCCCAGGCCGCGTTCGGATCCAGCTCGCGGAAGTTCCAGGTTGGCGGAATCGTCTCGTGCTGGAGCGCCAGGACGCAGGCAATCGCCTCAAGGGCGCTGGCCGCCCCGAGGCCGTGCCCGGTAAGGGCTTTGATCGAACTCATCGGGGGCGCCTTCGCCAAGTCGGCGCCGAACAAGGCGCTGACCGCCGCTGCCTCGGCGCGGTCGTTAGCCGGGGTGCCGGTGCCATGTGCGCAAACGTAGTCGACATCGTCCGGCGAACGACCGGCATCCTGGAGAGCCGCCCTCATCGCCCGGACCATGCCGTCGCCATCCGGTGTTGGTCTGACAATGTGGTGGGCATCGCTTGAAAGCCCGTAACCCGCCACTTCGGCCAGGGGTAAGGCGCTTCTCCGCCTGGCGGACTCGAGCGATTCGAGCACGAGCATCCCGGCGCCTTCGCCAAGGACAATGCCATCACGGTCGGCGCTGAATGGGCGGCAGGCCGTCGCCGTCAGGGCTCCGAGACATCCGAATCCGGTGAACGCGACGCGTGAAAATGCGTCCGCCCCCCCGGCGAGCACCCGCTCGGACCTGCCTGAACGAATCAGATCGAGACCAAGGCCGATCGCGTAGTTGCCGGCCGCGCAGGCGCCGGCAACGGTCGTGACCCGGCCCTCCAGACCGAGCAGCGCGGCCGTCCGGAGTCCGACTTCGTCAGGACCGGAGTGCATCAATTCTTCGGCCGGAAACGTGTCGTTCCGGACGAGGTCTTCCGGCCAGCCCTCGATCCAGCAGGATTCGCCCATCGTGGTCCCCACGCACAGGGCGGTGGAGGCGAGATCGTCGCCATCGATACCGGCCTGGCGGATTGCCTGTAGGCCAGCCGTGGCCGCGAGCCGGGTAGTGCGGCCAGGCGGAGGGGAGTGATCACTCGCCGCGAGCCATACGCTCGCGGGAACCTCGCAGCCAATGTGAACCGGGAACGGGGCGGCATCGAACGACCGGATCGGCGCGACCCCACATCGGCCCGACATCAAGGACAACCAGAAGGCGCCGCAATTGTCGCCAATCGGCGAAACGACGCCCATACCTGTGACCAGGACTTTCGACGGACGAGACACTACGATGCCTCTCGCGCCATATCCAGCCTGCCCTGGGTCAGGTTCACCAGGTCTTCAAATGACTCGATCTGGCCAAGTTCGTCGTCATCGAACCGAACATCGAACGCGCGCTCGATGTGCACAGCGATTTCGAGCCCCATCAGCGAATCGACTCCCAGATCCTTTAGGGATTCCCCCGCCCGGACCTCGGATTGTTCGATCTCAGTGACGTTCGCGACGATTGCGACGATCGTTTCGCGGAGCGTGCTCATGGTCGATGCGCCTCTCACAATGCTGCGTCCGGGGCGGGCGCCCAGATGGCGCTCCCCAAGCGCAGCGCGCCAGCCGCCCCGATCAGTGGAACAAGCGGATCGCCGATGATCCGATAGGCAGAACCGGGACGATCGCTGTGCGGCGCCGCTTGCCGCATTGCAGAGCCGAGTTCGGTTTCCCCTGCTCCAAGGGCCCCCGCCAGACCCAGCATCCATCGCATGTTTTGCAGATGGTGAACTGGCGACACGGCGCCCACCGCGGCGGCGGCCACGCCCCCAAGCACGATCTCCTCGGAAAACGAAAGTCCCACACCCCACCGGCTTGCTGTCCGGCAGGTCATCGAAAGGATCGCGCCGGTCGGCTCGCTCGCCCCACCGAGCAGGTGGTGCGCCCTCAACCCGTGATAACCTGCCCAGCCTCGGGGACGTCCATGACCGAAGTAGATGCCCAGTCCCGGTCCTGTCCCCAACGCATGGACCAGGTCGTCACGCGTGATCCGATCGGCGGTCCACTGGAAAACGGAGAGGGTTGGGTCCTGATCCTGGACGTTGGCGGCCATTCGGCCGGCCAACGCCAAATAGCGGACATCCCACTGGCTCATCAGGGCGATCGGTCCCGCCCGTGCCCGTGATCGCCGAAAGACCCGCCGCGCCGTTTCGGCAAACCTCGCCAGCGCCTCGTTGCCCCCGTCCGGGAGCCAACCAACCGGCACGAGCCTGCCCTGCCCGTCATTCACGAACGGGCCCGGAAGCGCCGAACGTGGCCCAAAGTGCCGGTCGCCGACCAGAAGCGCGCCAGCTGCCCCGTCGATCCACTCGATCCACGCCTCAGGCGGGGGAGGTCGACCGTGGCCGAGTTCGACGACGCGCACCGTTCTCACCCGCTCATGTGCCCGGATCAATGGTCCTAGCGCGCGACGGCAATGCCGTGGCGCGACCAGGACCCAGGCGCCCGTGATGTCAGGCGGCATGGACCGCATCGGCGTAGTCTTGCCAGTCCGTGAAATTAGCGCGGCCAGCCGCCGGACCGAATCGTCGTACCCAGTAGTGCTCGATGATGTTTGCTTGCTGTTCGCGGTTGAACGAGTCGAAGGCGCCGTTGGCGGCCTGAAGTTCCGGTTCGGCCCCGTCGCCGCGCTTTTGGCCATTGGTTGTGTTGTCGTAGCCGTAGTTGTAACCCTCGCCGATGAGTTGGGCTTCGAGCGCTTGGACCATATAGAACGGACCCTCGACGACGCTTTGCCAGACATGCGTCATCTCATGGATTAGCGTGGGCAAGTCGACGCTGGCCCACGATGCGAAGTTGATCAGGTACATCGTGGTAAACGGCCGTTCGTTGTTGGCCCATTCGATCAGGTCGACTGGCGGCGACATGACGGCCACCTGCACCTTGTCGAGATCGATCGATGCCCCGAACACCTTGACCGCTTCGGAGCGTTCCTCCGCGGTCAACGAACGATAGACTCCGAACCACTCCAGCACGATCGCGAAAACAGTGGTCAACGCGCCAAGGCCGATTTCGGCCGCGCCTTTCAGGATCGTCAGACCAGATTCACCCAGATCGCGCAGCGTCTCAAGCACCTTCTTCTGGGCGTCCCGCACCGGTTGGACGATGGCCGAGTCGACAACGTCGCGCACGCTCTTGCCGAATTCGCGCGCTGCCCGGACGAGGTTGGTCAGCGCATCCTGGGGGCGAGCGATCGTTGCCGCCACCAAATCTCCAAGCGCGGCGCCAAGTTCCAACAACTCAGTGACCACTTCCCGAACCGCTTCAAAGGCACGTCCCACGGTCCAGGCCATGAAATCGACCAAGGTGGCCCCGGCGCTAAGCGCCCCGCGAACCACGGCCGCCAGACCCGGAAGGGCGTCGTTTGCGACCCAACTCAGGACGTAACCGAGCGAGTTCCCCAGCTTGATCGTCACAGTGCCGAGCATTTCGAGCGCCGCATCGCCAGCGGCCGCCGCCCACTCGATCACCGTGGTCAGGGCCTCACCGACGCTCTCGATCGCCCGGACCACCGCTTCGAAAGCCGCCTCACTTGTCGCCGCCGCCCAATTGAGCGCCTCGACCACGCTTCGCTTCACGTATCGAATCGCCAGGATTGCCTCGTGGTAGAGATGAGCGAGGACATCCACCGTCACGTGTTCGACCTGATCGAGGACCCAGCCAAGCACATCGCCGACTGGTCCCAGAGCCTGGAGGACGCCATTGACAACACGGCGGAAGAGGTAGTAACTGCCGGCCGCCGCCGAGGCCAGGATGTCGGCCACCGCCAGGCCCGCCTCGATCGCGGCGTCGATGAACCGCGCGGCAGTGCGGTAGGTGAACGAGACGACGGCGCCAACCAGGTCAACCGCGGTTTTTCCCAATTCGATTGCGGCGCGAACCGCATTCTTCAGCACATCGAAAGTGAACTTCAGCCCCTCCTGCAACAAATTCAGGAAGGTCCGTCCCAGCTCGAAGGCCGCGTCGACGATCCGGCGGATCGCGTTAAAGCCATGTTGGGCCACGGCATTGATCATATTGAACAGGGTCACGCCCACCTGCAGGGCTGCTTTCGCCACTTCCTTGGCAACAGCGATAGCCTGCTGCGCGATGTAGGTTCCGAGGTCCACCAACGTTGTCCCGATCGCAACCAGGCCACGCACCACGTTGCCCAGGAATTGCGCAGCTGTCTGGCGAATCTCGTCCAGGAGATTGGTTACCGTTTTCCCAAGTTTATGAAGCGCGTTGACAAGTGAGTTGAAGAGATGCTGGGGCCGGGTCACAACCGCGACCAGAAGCTCGCCCACCGTCTGGCCAAGCTCAAGCAGGGCCTGGGCAACATCCTTCATTAACGAGAGACTCACGTCGAGCGCCTGATTGATCAGGTTCGCCACCGTTTTCCCGATCGCAATCAGCGCCTCGACCGACTTCTTTACGGTTGCATACGCCTGGATCGCCAGCCAGCTAAGCAACTCACCGAGTTTGTGGCCCAGGTCGTCGATCGCGCGGAGCACTGTCTGCAATGCGGCGCCAACGAAGTCGATCACCGCGGCGAGGATCGAAAACATCGAACGGCCAGCATCCTCAATACCCTTGATCACTTTCTTGACGAAGGCGAAGGTATTGGTAATTGCCGCATCCAAGGCGCCCTTGACGATGTTAAAGACCGTTGCCCCGGCCAGCAGCAACGAACTGGCGAGGTTCGCCATCTGGTCCACCGTGAAGTTAACGGCGTCAACGATAAAATCGGCAATGGACGTGAATACAGACCCGATCGCGCTCACAACAGAGTTCACTGCCTGGGCGACCTCGTCGATGAGGTCGCCGATCGCCTCGACAATGGCCGAGTCGTTCGGATCGCGATGCGCTTCAATCGCGCGCATCGGGATTTGCGCCCCCATCTCTGCGAGAAAAAGCAGGACCTCGCGCACTGCCTTCTTGTCGCGCTTGTCACTCTGGTTAATCACGAAATCCCGCATCACTGTCCGGCCCTGGGCGGCCGGAAGTTGGCTGATGGCGAGCACGATCCACCGGTCCTGGCCGGCGTGGCGGTAACCGGAAACAACGGCGCGACGCTCCTCTGCCGGACGGAGGGCCATGTCCTGAAACAGTTGCCTGTGTTGCTGAACAGTCGGCAGAGTCGTCGCATATGCCTCGGCCAGGCGAACCGCTTGGCGGGAGGATTTGCGATAGACGGAATGGAAGGTCGGACCGATCTCAACAGGTGTCGGCTGAACATCGGCAATACGGCCGTTCAGTTCGTCCTGATCGAGGCGGGAAAGTGGACCGAGCTCATCGAGAACACGTCGGACAGACATCAGGGCTCCCTCTCTGCGATGCACTACGCCGCGCCCGGTAACGAGCGCCGTAATGCCGAAGCGATGTACGGAAAGGCGAGACGACGGCGTCTGCATAGATTGTGTCCCAGGGGTCCCTGTGCTTTCACGAACCTAGCGGAAACGAATTCCAATGTCAATCACCCGTTCGTCCCCCTGTCCCGGACCGCCAATGAAGCGTCCAACTGCCTCCGTTGAGGGAGAGATCTGTGACGACGCATGCCGTCCAGGTGGGGTCGAACGCCATGCAGGTTGAATAGCGCCTAGGGAGACAAGGGAGCTGGTGACGTCACGGGCAACACGAGGCCAGCCGGAATCCAGGGTCTTTCCGGATCAACCATCCGAAGCCGCGGATGAACAAGCGGGCAAGCACAGCGGCGCCCGCGATTGAATCGATCGCGGGCGCCGCTGGAATGTGTATGTCCGTCCCAGCCTACACCGGGTCGATGAACTCGTCCGCGACCCAACCCGTGCCGTAGGTTGCGCTGCTCACCTCGTACCAGGTGAAACCGCTCCCAGTGCTTGGCCCGCTGACGACGGTCAATTGGGCGCCGGTCGGCAGCACCGCGAGCACGGTGTTGCTCGTTCCGGGACCGGACCGCATGCGCAGGTTGTTGCTGTTCACCTCGACATCGGTTCCCGCCGGCAATCCGCCGCTTGGCGGTGGTGTTGCCGCGCCCTCTGTGAGCACTTCCTCAATCACCCAACCTGAGCCGGAACTCGTCTGGAGCTGCCACCATAAAAATCCACTGGCGTTCGTCGGTCCACTCTGAATTGTGCCGGTGGTTCCGACCTGCAGGACCCGAATCACCCTGTTCGAGGTTCCGGCGGCGGTGCGGAAGTTCGCTCGTTCGGTGACGCGAACCGAGTCGCCAATGTCGAACACGCCATCCGGGGGCGGAGGAGGCTCGGCTCCACCATCGGTCTCCTCCAGCCAATCTTCCACGGCCCAACCAGTACCCTGGTTTGTTTGGATGTTCCACCACGTGAATCCGTTCGCCGATGTCGGTCCCCCGATCACCGAACCGGTCGTACCCGCCAGGAGAACGACGATGACACTGCCAGCCGTGCTCGCCGCGCTTCGCAAGTTCAGGTTTGCCGTGACGCGAATGGACTCGCCGGTGTCAAAGGCGCCTTCCGGTGGAGGCGGCTCAGGTGTGTCGTCGGTCTCCTCGAGCCAGTTCTCGATGCACCAGCCGGTTGTGCCGCTGCTGAGCCGTACATTCCACCAGACATAGCCGTTGGCCGATGTTGGTCCGCCAATCACGGTTCCGGTCGTGCCGTCTGACATCGTGACCAGCACACTGGCTGACGTTGTGCCCGACGCCCGAAGATTTGTGCTTTGGGTAACGCGGAAGGTGTCGTTGATTGCGAACTTGGCCGACGGTGGCGGCTGAGTTCCGCCATCGGTTTCGACCAACCAGTTCTCGATGCACCAGCCGGTTGTGCCGCTGCTGAGCCGTACATTCCACCAGACATACCCGTTTGCCGCACGCGGCCCGCCAACCACAGTCCCAGTGGCGCCAACGCTCATCGTCGTCAACACGCTTCCAGATGTTGTTGGCGCTGATCGCAGGTTGGTTGTTGACGTGACGCGGAAGGTGTCATTGATGTTGAACCTGGCGGCCGGTGGCGCGCCTGTTTCGCGGAGGAAGTCCTCCACTACCCATCCGCCAAAGCCAGGGCTGTAAACGCCGTACCAGATGTGCCCGGTCATCTCGCGCGGTGGCTGTGAGATTACGAATTGGGTTCCAGCGCTCGCGGAGGAAATGACCGATTGGCTGATTCCTGGCCGAACTCGGACATTGATCGATTGGGTCGCCTCAACGATTTCGTCGACCTCGAATTGAGCATCCGGCGACTCGTCGACCGCCGCCGGCGCGATCGTAGTGGCGATAACCCAGCCGTCGCCGTTCTCTCGCGTTACCACTTGGTACCATGAAAACCCATCGCCTTCTTCTGGACCGTCCGCAACATGGGCCCACGTATCCACAGGTACTGTCGCGATCGATTGAGCGGAGGTGGACGGGCTGGTTCGCAAGTTGGCGCTCTCGATGAACTGGAGGTTGAGGCCAAAAGAATAGCCCCTGTCCCCGTCCGCCGGATGCGGCGGTGGGTCGACGATCAGGAATTGCGCGGTCGCCCAGCCAGTTTCGCCATCGGATTCGGCCTGGACCTGGTACCAGTTTGCGGTGTCGAGTTGGGTCGGGCCATCAATCACCCAGGCTGTGGCGTCATTTGGAAGGCTGCCGACCACCGTTCCACCCGCGGTCGAGCGCAGGTTCAACCGCGACCCATCGTCCGTTTGGACCCTTACCCTGTCACCCGGGACGATTCCGGCCGGCAAACCGGTGTCCAGTTCGCCAGAATCGAGGGTCTGCGCGATAAGAGTCCGGATTTCAGGCAGGTCGTTCCAGAGCCGGGTGCCTGGGCAGGTGGTGGCTTGCACGTCGCGGTGAGACGAGATCACCGGCAGGTCAGGCGCCTCCTGAAGGTCTTGTGTTGCGAGCGGATCAAGGTCTCGTGCAGCAAAGGCACAGATCGAAACAAGTGCCGACTTGGCGGCTTCAGTGATGTCGACGTTCGAGAAATTACCAATGGTCGTGATCCCGGAACTGCCAATGGCGAATTGATAGGAGTGGCCGCCAATTACATCCTGGCCGCCGAATCGTCCCTGGTAAATGCGGCCGTTGTGGTCGACGAGGTAGTTGTAGCCGATGTCGCCCCATTCCTGTTCGACGGCGTGATAGTAGTAAATGGAGCGGATCGCACTCGGTACGTCGGATGGCCGGTTGGCGGTCGCTGTGTGGTGAATGATGATATGTGAGACGGTCCGGTATTCCGGTGGCCATATTTCGCCGCCTTCATCGAATCGCCAGTTCTCGTTGGCGCCCCACTGCTCGCGGGTGATGACCTCAGGTGGAGCGAGCGTATCCACCGAGAGAATCCCAAACCCTTCGTTGCTTCCTACTGCTCCGATGTCTTCTTCGGAGGGGCCATCCGTAGGGTCGATATAGACAAACGAGAGACCAGCGACTTCACCAGGCACGCGGTCCCTGTCGATCGTCTGGTACCGAACCCACTGCACGCCATTGGTAAAAATGAGCGGCGTGAAGAGTCGATCGTCGCGACTCGGCTGGCCGCCATCGTCGGTGTAAGCGGCCACATCGATCGTTTCCGACCAGGCCGTGCCGTCTTCGCTCAATTGAACGGCGATGATTGGCCAGAGTCCGACATCGCCGTTCCAACTTGCGCCGAGGGCCCAAAACGGAAATTCAGCCTGGAATGTGACCCATTCCCCTTGGGCGGCATCGGCCGCCCCGTACCCGTTCTCGGCTGGGACGTAGCGCTGGGCGCGGGTCTCATCCGCCTCCTGCGCCGTCCCCATCCTGATTGGCGCCGGAACCAGTCCGATTCCGGATGCGGAAAGGGCAGCGATCCCTGCCACGGCCTTGAGCACGACCCTGCGATTTGCTGCCCACCTCGGCGCTATTATGGATTTCTTGACGATCTGGCGATCGCCGTGATCGTGTCCGGATCGCTGGATGGGTGGCTTGCGCATCGCGTGTTCAGTCCCTTCCCCGTCGGATCGTCGAAACGGCGATCCGTTTGCTGCCAAACGTGACTCCAAATCGAAACTCGGATCGAGCTTCGTTTGCTGACTCCAACTGCCCTCACTACGGCCCACCATTCGAGGGGGAGGGGGAGTTTGGCGGACTTCCGATTGCGACGATCTCGTCACGACCAAGGCCCAGCCAAGCCATGGTCGCCCGAATTCAGTTCCCGATTGGGCGGAAACCGTTCCCCGATTCTACAACACACGTTTTCACGAATTGGTTACGCTCGAATCCCGTGATCATTTACCGTTCTCTTCGTCGCAGTCCTGCGCACACACGCATGCTGGACAGCTTTCCACTGTCACGGGTTTTTACGTTGCGATCGCTGGGGTCACTCTTGACTCCCCGTCTACGCCAGATCTTCACTATCTGAAGTACGTGGCGAACGCCCGCTCGTGCAGCACGTTGCCGTCAGCGTCGTAGATCAAGCGAGTAAAGCCAGTGTTTTTTCCGCCTGTGATCCCCCACCACTTGATCTCCACCTCGCGGCCCGTCTCCGTGCCGTAGATGTTGACAATCAGGTGGGGATAATCTGTCCACGATTCAACAAGCAACCAGTGATCGGTAAAATTCTCGAACTGGAAGTCGGCCCAGTATTCCGGATTGCCCCCAGCCTGGAGAATCGAAGCGTCGAATCCGGGTCCCCAACCGTCAAGCTCGTATCCAGGAAGCCGGAAGGAATGCGGGTGCCACTCCGTGATCGGCATACCGGCGTTGATCGCGGCCCGGAAGACGGTCGTCGAGATCTGGCAGACACCTCCGCCAATGCCGCGGCCGACGTTGTCGCCGACAACGACTAACGCCTCCTGATACCCCTTGTCCGCTGTAATTTCGCCGATCGCGCCGTTGAAGGAAAACTTTCCGCCCGGAGGCACCAGCGTTCCGTTCAGTAGGCCGGTCCCGACATAGATGTTCTCATCGCGTCCCCAGGAACCGTTGGAAAAGTTGGAGGAGCCACGACCCAGTTGCGTTTCGATGCCTAGGGCATCCAGGTTCTCGTCATCGATCTCCGGCCGCGTTACCACCACCGGAATCTCTACCCGTTCATGCCCGTTGAGGAAACTGGCGGCAAGGGCCTCGGCGAATGGACCAGCCTTGAGCGTAGTCCCCGGCACACTCGGATCGAGCGCAACCAGTCCACGTTCACTATTCCAGCCTACCCGGGCATTGACGGGATCGCGATTTACTTCCGGTATGAACTGGGCACGCAAGTCGGCGGAGAGGCGCTCCGTATCAAGATTCAGGTTCGCAACTGGTTGACCATTATCAAGCACCGTCTCGACGGCAACATAGGTCGCTAGCGTCGCCCCGTCGATTCGCCAGGTGCGGCTCTCGAAGCCAACCCGGATCGGCGTGACAATAGCATCTTCGACTTTGGCCCGGACCTCGGGGAGGTCCGCGGCGACGATGTCTGGGAGATCAACCTGAGTCGGCAACTCGACGACTATCGCTTCCAGCCGCGCCAGCGCTCCCAGTATCTCCGCCGTCGCCAGCTCTCGGTCGACGACGACTCCCGCTTCGTCTGCCGAAATCGAGACGTCGGCGCCCTCGACCACAATCCGGGCATCGATCGCCGGGTTCGCAATGTCCCGGTCCACCCCATCGAACCACGCCCGCAAGCGCTGTTGATCGAC
>Ga0183260_10000006_pt1 | contig 139839 bp, 128 predicted proteins | sample AntDrymUQ4972206_2_FD_129768 | JGI IMG/M metagenome (GOLD analysis project Ga0183260, IMG submission 129768) | Polar desert sand microbial communities from Dry Valleys, Antarctica - metaG UQ497 (22.06) (version 2) (version 2) | ecosystem: Environmental > Terrestrial > Soil > Desert | place...
CCGCAGCCCTACAAACGGGACGGGCGGGGACAAGCCCCGCAACCCTACAAACTGGTGTTCGGTACCGAGAGCGGAAACCGAATGTCGTGCCTCGCCACTCAAAATTCGTCTGGTAGTGGCCGGGCGTCTCGTGCCGGGCAAACATGCACCCGGTAAATGAGTACAAGTTTCGGCAACCGCTCTAGCGCCAGTAACGACAGCGCCACACTGGTAGGGATGCGGAGGAGTACGAGAAGCAGCGGCATGACGAGGCGAAGTCCCAGTAACGACAGCGCCACACTGGTAGGGATGCGGAGCAAATTCGTTGGCGATTCCGGCCAAGGCATCTGGACCAGTAACGACAGCGCCACACTGGTAGGGATGCGGAAATTGGGCGGTCACTTGCGGCACCCGGTATCGAGGGCGCCAAACTGGAAGGGACGGACCTTGCGTCCGCCGGCGCCGGACCGCCGTCAAGACACCGTGCGTCGCACGGAACAAGCGGCGCTTTGCCGGCTTCGTGTCAGGCAGCCGCGTTGTCGGTGAGACCAGCGTCGGCAAGGCGTTCGGCCTCGTCGGCGGCGCGGAGATCGTGGACCAGTTCATCGATCTCGCCGCTGAGCACGGCGGGGATGTTGCTCACGTTTTTCCTGATCCGGTGATCGGTAATCCGATCCTGGGGGAAGTTGTAGGTGCGAATCTTCTCGCTGCGCTCGCCGGAGCCGATCTGTGAGCGCCGGACATCGCCGCGTTCTTCGGCAAGCCGGCTCTGCTCGATATCGTAAAGACGGGAGCGGAGCACCGTCATTGCCTTCAGCTTGTTCTTGAGCTGGCTTTTTTCGTCCTGGCAAGTCACCACCAGACCGGTCGGAATGTGGGTGATGCGCACTGCCGAGTCAGTGGTGTTGACGCTCTGCCCGCCATGGCCGCTGGACCGATAGACATCGATCCGCAAATCGTTGTCGCTGATCTGGAGATCGACTTCTTCGGCTTCCGGCAGCACGGCGACGCTGGCCGTGCTGGTGTGGATTCGACCCTGGCTCTCGGTGGCCGGCACGCGTTGAACGCGATGGACGCCGCTTTCGTAGCGCAGGTAACTGTAAGCTGCCTTGCCGCGCACCTCGAAAATAATCTCGCGGAATCCTCCTCCGTCGGTTTCCGTGGCCGAGAGCACCTCGACCTTCCAACGATTTTTCTCGGCATAGCGGGCATACATGCGGTAAAGATCGGCGGCGAAGAGAGCCGCCTCATCGCCGCCAGTCCCGGCCCGGACCTCGACGATCACGTTTTTCTCGTCGTTGGGGTCTGTCGGTACAAGGCGGCGGCGAATCGTGACCTCGAGCCCGTCGAGTTGCGCCCGCAGATCCTTGACTTCCTCCTGGGCGAGCTCAGCGATCTCGCTGTCCGGGTCGCTGGCCATGAGTTGAGTTTCGTCAATCGCGGCCTCCGCGGCGCGATAGGCGCGCCAGGCGCTAACGAGTTCCTCAATCTCGGCCCGCTCGCGGCCGAGCGCCATGATCCGGTCCGGGATCGTCGCCACGGCGGGATCGGCCAGCATGTGGTCGAGTTCGTTGGATCGCCGCTCCAGTTCGTCGAGATTGGTGCGGAATGAGTTCATGGTTGCAACCATGTTGATCGGTCTCCGGTGATTTCGCGTCGCGGAAATGCAGCAGGGATGGTCCGCGCAAGGAGTCTATGTCCCGGCGCGACACCGCCAGGATGACGGAGGGGAAGGGCGGGAATCGCATCGGGGATTCGCAGTGACCCTACTGTTGTTCCAAGTATAGTGCGTGGCGCAACGTCTGCGGATCGTTCGCCGATCACTGGGAATAGTGCATAGGGCGCCATGCTCGCAGGTTGACAGCGGATTGTGGGCGGCCCGGCCCGGCGAATACCCGAGCTGTTGGACGTGAGCTAGACAGGAACTGGATGACCAGCCGGAGCAGGCAACCAACAATGCGACCGGCGACCGAATTCGACTTGCCTCAACTTGAGGCCCTGCCGTTCAGCGGTGGGCTGCCATCCAAGCATCGTGACCGGCTGCTGCGACAGCTCCGTGGGCAGGCCGTTTACGTGCTGGCCAAGCAGGAAGTCGAGATCGTCGGCCATCTGCTCCTCAAGTGGGATTGCCCGGAGGACCGGCACGTTCGGGCGATAACGGCTTCCTGCGCCGAAATTGAGGATTTTGTGGTCAAACCCGCGCTCCGCGGTCAGGGCATCGGAAGCGCGATGTTGGACCACGCGGCCGGTCTCTGTCTTGCTCGCGACATCGCGAATCTCGGACTCGGAGTAGGATTGGGCAACCCCGACGCCCGAGCCCTTTACGAGCGCCGTGGGTTCGCCCTTGTGCCGGAGTCTGACCACCGCGTGACATGGACGGCCAGGGATACGCAAGGCCACGAGTTCGTGGAACACGACGACTGCGTCTATCTGGTTAAGGACCTCACGTGACGGTTCCAGGCGCCGGCACTCGCTGGAATACCGGCGATCAAATCGTGCTTCGCTATCTCCGAAACACGCCCGGTGATGTCGTCGAGCCGGTGCGAGTGGTGCACGACGGCGATGACTACATCGCCCTGTACATGGCTGTGGGCACGCCGCTCAAAGTGCAGGCGACCCATGATGGACGGCGTTTGACGCGCGAGACGCCCTTTGTGGAGCGTGAGGGCATAATCGGCGGCTTCGCCGATGCCGAATGGACGACGAATCATGCCCTGATGCTGCATCTGCCGGGCCGGATGTCGGCGGTCATGCTCTTTTGGCGCGACCCGGAGTGGGAGTTCGTTGGTTACTACGGCAACATCCAGGCGCCGCTGCAGCGCACGCATCTCGGATTCGACACGGCCGACTACCTCCTCGATATCTGGATTCACCCCGATTTCACGTGGCGTTGGAAAGACGAGGACGAGTGGGAACTCGCTCGTGAACATGGCCTGATTGACGCCGACTTGCTCAAAGAAGTTCGACGCGAAGGCGAACGCATTATCGCTGAGGTCGAGGCGAAAGCCTGGCCGTTCAACGCCGGTCTCGAGTCGTGGCGGCCCGATCCTGACTGGTCGATCCCGAAAATGCCCGCGAACTGGGACGATGGTCTCGAATACCCGGATTGACCCGGCGGCGGCGACACGCTACGATTGTCGGATTGAAACACGTTAGTGAATACGCGGTGGAGAGGAGCGGACGCATGCGCCAGGTTTCGAGAACCCCAATGACGATCATTGTTCTCGAAGAAAGAAGCCTGTTGCATGCAGACCGTCAACATCGGCATCCTGGCGCATGTCGACGCGGGAAAGACCACCCTCACCGAGCGCATCCTCTTTGAATCCGGCGTCATTTCCGCGATCGGCAGCGTAGACCAGGGAACCACCCAGACCGATACGCTTGAACTCGAACGCCGGCGCGGGATAACGATCCAGTCCGCCGTCGTCTCGTTTCGGATCGGCGACCTCAAAGTCAATCTGATCGATACCCCCGGTCATCCGGATTTCATCGCTGAGGTGGAACGCGCGCTGGGTGTGCTCGACGGTGTGATTCTCGTCGTCTCCGCGGTTGAAGGCGTTCAATCCCAGACTCGGCGACTTTCCCGGGCCGTCCGCGCCGCCGGCATCCCACTCCTCATTTTCGCCAACAAGATCGACCGCCAAGGCGCCCGCGGCGCCGAATTGCTCCATGAGATTCGCCGCAAACTCGAAATGCGCGTAATTGCGCTGAATGCCGTGTCCGGTATTGGGTCGCCCGCGGCCCAAGTCTCGACGAAAGCGGCACATGACCCCGAGTTCAGCGATTCCCTGATCGACACCCTTTCCGAAACGAACGACGACTTCCTGGAGATGTATCTCGGGGGCAACGGACGGATCGATGCCGGCGCCCTGGAGGTCGAACTCGTCGCCCAGGTGCGGCGGCGCCTCGTAGTCCCTGTGCTCTTCGGTTCGGCCAGGACGGGAACCGGCGTTGACCAGATGCTGGCTGGAGTCGCTCGGTTCATGCCGTTGGCGAGTAGGCGTGAGGACGAGTCGCTTACCGGCACGGTGTTCAAGATTCAGCGGACCCGCAGTGGAGAAAGGATCGTCTACGTTCGCCTCTACTCTGGGCGCATCGAAAGCCGGAAACGAGTTCCACTCCGTCGCCCTGGGCCCGATGATCCGGCACTCGAATACGAATCCAGGATCACCGGGATCGATGCGTTCGACGATGGCCGCCAGGTCACTGTCGATTGCGCGCGGGCCGGTGATATTGTGCGCCTGCACGGCCTCAAGGGAACCAGGATCGGCGATTGCCTTGGGGGCGCCCCGACCGGACGACCGCGAGCCGGATTCGCGCCGCCAATCCTCGAAAGCGTCGTCACGTCCCGCGATCCCGGCTTGCGACCCGTCTTGAACTCGGCGCTCGCCGAGCTGGCGGACCAGGATCCGCTGATCAACATCCACCGCGACTCGCATCGAGGCGCTGTGTCAGTCCACCTGTATGGAGAGGTGCAGAAAGAGGTGATCGCGGCGACGCTGGCCGATGAGTACGGCGTTGAAGTGATTTTCGAGCCGAGTCAGGTGATCTGTGTCGAGAAACCGATCGGCGCGGGCGCCGGTGTGGAATTTATCGGCGCGCCAGGCAATCCGTTTGCCGCCACGGTTGGTCTCCGCATTGAGCCCGGCGCCGCTAGGAGTGGGCTCACCTATCATCGTGAACTGGGTTCGTTGCCCCTCTCTTTCTACACCGCAATCGAGGAAACGGTCTATGCAACGCTAGAGGAAGGACTGTTCGGCTGGAACGTGATCGATTGCCGGGTGACCCTGACCGACGTGGGCTTTGCCTCACCGGTCACGATTGCCGGGGACTTCCGCAAACTGACGCCGCTCGTCCTCATGGAGGCCCTGCGCCGGGCCGGGACAAAGGTCTTCGAACCCGTCGAGCAATTCAACCTGAATGTCCCGGAGGACTGCATCGGCGATGCACTGAGCACGATTGGGGCACATCGCGGTCTTGTCGAGGCAAACGAACAGTATGGAAACGGGTGGCGGATCGCCGGAACGATTCCGTCATCGGAGGTGCATGCCTTCGAGCAGCGGCTCCCTGGCATCTGCCTCGGGGAAGGCGACTTCGAGAGCCGATTCGACTCCTTCGCGCCTGTTGCCGGGGCCGTTCCAACTCGCCCGCGCACCGACTTCAACCCGCTCGACCGCAAGTACTACCTCGCCCAGGTCAGCCAGTCTTGAGCGACACATAATCACGCGTCGTAGGGGAGGGCACGCAGGCCCTCCCACCCAAAACATTTGCGGCGTGGAACCCGTGGGGGACGACACCGTGTCGTCCCGGCTCATCGCCATCCCTCCGGTGGGCCGCCCTCGGCCGCCGAACGGATCAATTGACACCTCGCCCGCCTCGGTCGACACTCGCTGAGATCAACGGTGGCCGCGACCTGCGTCTCACACGAAACCGAGAGAGCATTCACACCATGAAACGTCTGGGAGTCATCGGCTACGGCACCCGCATCCGTCACATACTAGCCACGATCGACAAGTTCGGCACAGATGCCAGCGTCGTCGCCGCAATCGACCCGGCGGAGTCGTCGCTCAGGGTTCGCTTCCCCGAAAAGCTCGAGACCGTCACGTTCTACGACGATGTCGACGCCATGCTCGAAGGGGCCGATCTTGACGGTGTGCTGATTGGCACGAACTGCCTCCATCACACGCCCTATGCGATAAAGGTGCTTGAGCGCGGCTTGCCGCTCTTCCTCGAGAAACCGGTGGCTATCGACGAAGCGCAGCTGGAGGCGCTCCACGCAGCATCACTGACCACGAAGAGCGAGGTGGTGGTCTCTTTTCCGCTGCGACTCTCCGAACTTTGCGTGATAACGAAGGAAGTCATCGACAGCGGCGTCATCGGCACGGTCGAAAACGTCCAGGCTGTGAATAACGTGCCGTTTTACGGCTCGAACTACTACCACGGCTGGATGCGAGACGAATCGCTGACCGGTGGTCTCTGGTTGCAAAAGGCAACCCACGATCTCGATTACCTCACCTATCTGGTCGGCAAACTGCCGGCGCGGATAGTCGCCGTAGAGTCGAAAACGGTCTTCACTGGCGACATGCCAGCTGGTCTCTATTGCCTGGAATGCCCGATCCAGAAGGAGTGCCCGGAGAGTCAATACAACCTCTTCTACAAGCAAGGCATCCTCCAGGACATGAGCGAAGCCGAGGGATTCTGGGACGGACGCTGGCAATGCAGCTTCGCGACCGATACCGGCAATCATGACGCCGCGACCGCGATCCTCCAGTACGAATCCGGCGCCCACCTTACCTACACCCAAATGTTTTACGCCCGGCGCGGCGCCGCCAAACGAGGCGCGACGTTCACCGGCTACAAGGGCACGGTCAGTTTTGACTGGAACACCGATGAGGTGGTGGTCCATCACCACCACAACGGCCGGGTGGAGCGGCATCGGGTTGAGGCGACAGGCGGCGGACACCATGGCGGCGACGAACGTCTCGCCCACGACTTCCTTGCCATCCTCAACGGCGCCGGTCCCAGCCGCGCCACGCTGGCAGATGGCATCCTCAGCGCCCAACTCTGCCTGATGGCGAAACGCGCCTGCAAAACCAGCCAGTTCCAGCTCTTCGTCCCCCTCGGCGCGCCAGCCAAACCCGCCCCAACCTCGCACTTGTCGCGGGAGGGCACACAGGCCCTCCCCTACGAGTGCGTTCCAGCCAAACCCGCCAGCGACAAATGCGTGCCCTCCTGACCGTTGTGACATGAACCGCTCACGGCCCCGGCAACACCTCATCCTCGATCACATAGATATCCCCGAGCGTCGTAATGACGATCGGGTTGGAGTTCCACATTTGGGCTGGCTGTTCGAATGGCGTTTCCAGGATCGGGGAGTCGAGCTCGAAACCATTGATCGGATCACCCGAATCGAGATCGAAGAATCCGATGTACGTCGGGTAGCCGGTGACCATCAGCACATCGCCGGAAACACTGAGAAACATGCCCCTGGTCGTGTGAGCGCCCGGCAGCGGTTCACCGAGTTCCCCGGTGGCAAAGTCGAGCCGGTAGAGATTGGCAATCCCGTCCGGCCGCATCGCGGTGGCAACGAACGCCGCATCTTCCGTGAGCACGACATTGCTCCGGTAATCCCGCAGGTCGGTCCGCGTCTGAAGGTGCAACGATTCAGCATCGAAGACCAGGACGTTGGTTGGGAAGTATCCGAACATGTCGTCGCGGTCACTCATTCGTTCGGCATGCACAGCTGTTACGACCAGACGTTGTGCTCGAACCTGGACCGTAGAGTAGGCGATGTCTTCTCCGTATTTGTCGAGCAAGTCGATCGATCCCAGATCGGCGCCAGTTTCACGATCGAGTTTGAGAACCGCCTTGGCTGGCAGTCCGATAAATACTGACTCATCGTTCGCGACGATTTCGGGTGTTGAGGAGGACAGCTCGCCGGCAGTGGAATCCTCCTTGGCCGGAGGCTCGGCGAAAGTTTCCGGAAACTGCCAGATTAGCGATCCATCGTCGCTGTTCACGGCGACTACATTACCCAGATAGTCGGTTGCGAACACGGCGCCGTTGGAGAGCACCAGGGATGACCAACTGTTTGGCTCCCTGGCGAGTTCCGGTCCTTCCCAAACGACGTCACCGGTTTCGAAATCGATGGCGATCAGGGTGGCCGAATCTGTCGCCGGCAAGGTGTCGGATTGGAAGGCGAAGATGTGGTCCCCCTCACTGGCGAGCTGTCCGGCGACGATTGCGGAAGACGTCCACACTTTTTCGCTCTGCTCGAGGTCGTAGCGCACCAGGTTCCCTCCTGAGCTGTCCAACCCGGCAAAGACCAACGAGTCGTCGATCAGAAGTCTGTAATAGCCCAATGGACCAAATTGCGTATCCGCCAAAGGGATGCTCGGATCGATGCGATACCCGCCGGTTTGGGGTTCGACATCTCCGAGATTCCAGGTTCGACCTGGGTCACCGCCAAGGTTGATTTCGGGCGATGGTTGGAACCCGAGTTCGAACAGCGCCTCGGGTTGGCGAAAATGTACCGAGGCGGCAACAAGCGAGATGACAACAAGCACAGCGACGGCGGCTTCGACGGCGCCCAACCATCGAGGCGCAGTCCAGGGCGCATTCGCCAAGATTACGGCATTGTCTCCGCGGTGGAGGGAGGGCATAACATCGGGGGGCGCCACTGCTTGTGCCTTGGTCACGATTGAAAGTGGAACGTCCATCAGTCGGTTTCTGAGCGACGCGGCGAAGATCGGGGACAATGCTATGGCCTGATCGAATCGCCCAATGAATTGTTGGAAATCGTGGTCGTCGGCGTGGCTGTTCATGATTGCTCCCCGGTAATCTTTCGGTAGATGCGGCGAAAGGCGATGCGGCCCCGGGCGAGCAATGACTCGGTGGCGTGGACGCTCGCGTCGAGCAGCGCCGCCGTCGTCGGAACGTCGCAGCCATCGAAGTAGCGCAGGACCAGGGCGCCGCGTTGCCTGGGCGGGAGGCGGTCGAGGGCGGCGATGATGTCGTCGCGGACGTGTATGGAGTCGAGGTCGAGGTGGCCAAGCGGTGGCGATGGTCCGATGTCGATCGATTCGGGATCGATTGCCTGGCCAAACTGGTGGCGTTCCCGCTCCTGATCGCGGTAGTGGTCAATCAACTTGTGACGGGCGATCCCGTAGAGCCAGGCCATGACTGGCGCGTTCCCTGTGGGGCCATTGTTTGACCGGACCGCCGCCAGCAGCGTCTCCTGGATTAAATCCTCGGCGATGTCGACGCGTCCGCCGTTACGGACAATGAAGTAGCCGAAGAGCCGGGGCAGGGCGTCGTCGAACCACTCGCTGAGATCGATTGACTCACGGCGGATTGCTGGTTCGTTCTGCTCGCCGGGATCGGGCAATTGGACGGCGCTGCTCATATCTGTCCCGCCTCCTTGCCTGGTATGTCGGAGGCGGGCGCCTGTTTCCGTCGGTTGGGGATCATGTGGCGCCAAATCGGGCCGCCGCACGAGCCTGTCCGGAAGGGCCCGGCGCCGCTACGCGATGCTCTCCCGGAGCGGATACCGCTCGATGACCTCATAGCGAGGGCCGTCCGTTTCGAGGTGGCTTTTCATCAGCAGCACCTCGTTGACAGGCACGGGCAGCGGCTTCTTGTGGGTGACTTCGCCGTTTGCCGAGGCATGTTCAATCCGCGACCTGATCTTCGCCGGAAGGTCACGGATCCGGGATGTGCGGGCATCCCGCACCCGCCCGAGGGTGATGTGCGGGTGGAACTCCTTGTCGTCGAGTTTGAACTCAAAGGTTTCCAGCAACTCGCCGATGTCCTCGCGCAGCGTGTGCAGGCGATGGGCGGGTCCGTAGAGTCCGAGCCAGATGATGCGAGGGCGTTTCATGTTCGGGAAGACGCCGAGGTCCGCCGTGCGCAGGTCGAAGTGTTCGTGGAGGGAGACGGTAGGTGACAGGGCGAGTCGCAGGAGTTGCGTCCGTTCCGGCTCAACCTCTCCAAGGAAGTGCAGGGTAATGTGCGCATTGCCCGAAGCAGTCCAGCGGACCGGCCACTCCTCATGCTCGAGCCGCTTCGTTACAGCCTCGACGAGGGCCACTACATCCTCCGGCAATGGCACGGCCAGGAACAGTCTCTGGGCGGAATCGACATTCTCCGATGGAGGCCGCTGTTTCGTGAACCTGGGCCCCTTGGGACGGCGTCGTTTCGCTGTCGGCGGCGGCGATCGATCTGTCATGGCGGGAGTATACGGGGCTTGGGTGGGTTAGGATACATGGAATGCGGTTCCGCGGAACCGTGAATACGGTGAACATGCCGAAGAATTCTCGTTCCTGCGAATAGCAGGTCGATGTTGCCCGGGATGAGCTTGGATTGTGGTCGAGTTGGTGTAACGGTAGGTAATGGATGTCGATTGCATTTCTCGGTCCACGGGGCACGAACAGCGAAGAAGCGGCGCTGATCCATGGCGGCGAGGATGCAGTGCTGGTGGCTGTGCCGAGTATTCCGGCGCTGGTGTCCGCGGTCGAGACCGGGTTGGCGGACGTTGCGGTGCTTCCAATCGAGAACTCGATCGAAGGACCAATCAGCACGACGCTCGACCTGCTTATACACGAGACCGGACTTGTCATTTGCGCCGAAATTGTTGTTCCGATCCGACACGTGCTGGTCACGGCGCCGGGCGCCACGCTCGATGGCGTGACCACGGTCATCTCGCATCCCCAAGGCCTGGCCCAGTGCCGGAAGTTTCTCGACCGCTTCCTTTCCGGCGCCGAGCAGGTGGCGTGGCTGTCCACCGCCGGCGCGGTGAGGGAGGTCGTCGACAGCGGCGATCCAGCGAAGGCGGCAATCGGGCCGCTCCGTGCTCAGGAGTTGTACGGTGGACACATCCTGGCGCGCGACATCCAGGACACTCGCGGCAACCTGACCCGATTCGTGGTGCTCGCCAATGAAGACGCCGCGGCCACCGGCAACGACAAGACTTCGATTGGCTTCACGGTCAAGGAAAACGTACCGGGAATCCTGTTCAAGGTTTTTCAGCCGTTTGCGACGCGGAACATCCAACTGACCAAGATCGAATCCCGCCCGATCCGGGGGCGGCTTGGGATGTATGTGTTCCTGCTTGATTTCGAGGGGCATCGGCACGATTCCGGCATTGCCGAGGTGCTCGAGGAGATCGGCGGGATGGTCAAGGAAATCAAGATTTTCGGCTCGTACCCGCGCTTCCCGATCGAGCAGTTCGACGAATTGTTCGAACCGGCGGCGTTGCTCTAACGAGCTGAATGTGGAAGACATTCAGGCCTCCCACACGATTAGGGGGACGACATACGCGGGAGGACACGCGGATCCTCCCTTACGAAACGGTGAACGGTTGACTTTGCTGATTGATGACAACCTGACGACGGCGACGATCGCCGTGCCCCTCTCCGAATCCTGGGTGGAGACGGCTATGGCTATCGATGTTCGCGTCGGGCTTGCCGCTGCCGATGTGACATCAAACGACGTGGCGCTGATCTCCTCTGCCGAGGCGACATTGCTGGCCGAGACACACGTCATCGTTTCCGATGTGGCGGTGGTGTTCGATGGCATCGGCCCGATCGCGATGCGGACACCTGTTCGACCCGACGGGGTGGAAGACACAGTCGTCCGCCTCCTCGACGTGGGTCCAACCGCCGAGATGCTGGCCCGTGCCCTTTTGCGGCCCTTCTTCGGGATTACTGCCACATCGTTCGCGACCTCGGATGAGTCGCCCGGCGCGGCATTGGCCGAAGTCGTCATCGTGGATGGCGCTGCCGGACTGGCCACACTTGGGTCTGGTTTCCAGGATGACCTGGCGAAGGCCTGGTTCGTGCTCACCGGCCAGGCGCTGGTCACTCATATCACGGTGGTTGGACTGCACGCCCTGGTCAGGGGAGCCGATGCTGAGCTCGATGCGCTGCGCCAAGCGGTGGCAATCGGTCATGAGCGCCGTCGCGACGTGCGACGAATCGTGTCCCAGAGGTGGAATATTGAGGACCGCGACGGCCTTGCCGAGATGACGAATCGGCAGCGGTTCGCGTTGACCCCGGCCGACCGCAATTCACTGGCCAATCTTGTCGCCAGGGGCACGTGGGGTTCGCGTTTCGGCAAGCGCCTGCCGGTCTTCAGGGATTCCTTGGCGGACGATGTCGGGGGAGCGACCAGGGACTCCGTCGAGTAGCGCACACGGGGAACGGCCCATGTCATTTTGGCCAGAGCCGTCTGTCCGAATAGAACCTTGACAGCATAGAACTCAGGAGTCATACTGTGTATGTGAGTTGGGAGGTTATCCTCGTCGAAGAAGTGCACGATTGGCTTGCGGATTTGGCTCGCGTCGATGCTGCCAGCGCCAAGCTTGTTGGGTCTGCTATCGACCAACTCGCGATCGAAGGCCCGAACCTGGGACGTCCGCTAGTCGATACGATAAAGGGCTCAAAGTTACAGAACCTGAAAGAGTTGCGACCGGGATCGGGGTCACGGACAGAAATCCGACTTCTGTTCGTGTTCGATCCACAGCGCCAGGCCGTAGTGCTGGTTGCAGGTGACAAGGTTGGGCAGTGGAGCCGGTGGTATCGGGAACACATTCCGATTGCTGAGCAACGCTTCGAAAAGTGGCTTCGCGGCGGGTATGGCGAGGAGATTTTGTGAGTACGTACAGACGTTGGGCGACCATGAGAGCGGAACTTGTTGAGAAGGGCCTGCTCGATGAGGAACGCCTGGCTGAAATCGGCAAACAGTTGCGAGCTGAGATGCGCGCTCACCGCCTCGCCGAGTTTCGGGAACGCTACGACGTGAGCCAAACGACATTGGCGGAACGCATCGGCATCTCCCAATCTCGAGTCTCTCGCATTGAGCGGGGCGACCTTGAGCGAGCCGGTATCGCAACCATCCGCGATTACGTCGAAGCGCTTGGCGGCGAGGTCGAAGTCGTAGCGAAGTTCGGTGACGAGCGGATCGTGATTGCGTAGCGGGGTTGTCCCGCCTGGGCGATTTCTCGATCACGCTCAAAATGAACCATCGGCGGGCTTGACGGCACGAATCGTGAGTTTGGTGCTGAGCGGTCCGAGCCGGGGACCCAAGATGGCGGAGCTGGCCGATACCATATTGGCGGTTTTATGCCGCTCGGTTGCCCGGCATTGCCCGCAGATGTTGCCGAAAAGCATTTCGCCGAGTTGCAAAAGCTCGAGATGCGGCGATCCCGATTGCTCGACATCCACCACGGTGAGGCCAGCCTGAGTCAGCAACCGCTTGAGGTCACTGGGACGGTAATGACGATGCCACATCTTCATCCCGGCTTCGTCCCGCTGCTTGGCCCAGCCTGTGATGTCCTGCGCATAGCGCACGAGATTGAGGGCGTCGAGCCACGCGACCGGCCCTTCGAGCGGAACGCGAAGGATCAGCTCGCCACCGAGTGCAAGCACATCGACCATTGAACGTAACCACGACGCCTCGTCGATCACGTGTTCGAGCATGTCGATGGCAACGATCCGCTCAATGGCGGCCTGTCCCCACGGCAGATGGGGGAATGAATCGTCCGCGGGAATCTCGCACACGGCGCGACACGTGTCGCCTTCGACCGCACGGGCCGCAATCACCACCCCGGCATCGGTCGATCTGGCCGTGAGTTCGAGCCACGGCCCTTCCTGAAGACAAACAGTTGTCGTTGGCAACGCGTTCGAATGGTTCAAACTGAATGGTCCAATGCAATGAGCGATTGCGTCAATCCGTATACTCCCATACATCCGAATCGAATTCCCCGCGCCGTGCATCGGAGTTTTCATGGACATCGTATCCCTGCATCCCGTCGATCTTGAGGCCGTACGCCGCTATGTCGCCGCGCTCAACGGCGATCCGCCTGATCCCAATTGGAGCGGCTGGTTTTCAGAGAGGTTGCGTGACGATGTGACTCGCTCCCGTGATGGGGACGAGCGGGCCGCAAACCGGCTGACACATGGCCTGGCGTTCGCCTTGAGCCAACGGGCGCCGTTGTTTACGCATGGCGCATTTGGCTTGTCGTTCTGGGAAGCGCAGGTCGATCGCTCGCTCGGGATGCTGATGCGGCCGCCATCGCGGCTGTTCATGGAGGCCGGGTTCGAGACGGCCTCAGCGCGAACGATGCCTATCCGACTCGACCGTCAACAGGGAATGATGGGCGGGGCGTACATTCCAGCTCGCCTGATCAATCAGGCATATCAGTTGCTCGAGGACCACATGGAGCGCTCAGTGAAACGCCTCATGGCAGCCGAGTATGATGCGCTGGCGTCGCTGGGCCTCATGCATGAAGCGGTCGTATTCGCTCGTGACAATGGGTTGGGGTTGTATGAAGCGATGGATGTGGCCGGTCCTGATGGACAAGCTCCTCCCGGGGTGTCGATGCGCACACCTGACCGCGAGCGGCTCGACCGGGAACTGGTGGAGCGAATCGTCGAGTATCAGAAGTCGCCGAAGAAACCGGGAGTAATCCAACGGCTGTTTGGGCGAAATCCACAAACCAATGCCAATGGGCACATTCCGACCAGCAATTCGTAAGTGGAGTCGTGATGGTGGATGTCCCGATGGCGTCCCGAAGTCTGGCCCATTCCACCTTGACACGAATCAGTCCAACTTGGTATTGTTCTGTACGTTAGCACTCTGTAATCGAGAGTGCTAATCGAGTCAGGAGTTGACCGGCGTGGAGATCAATCAGCCTGAATCCGTGGTGTTGACAAAGCGTCAGCAAGCGATTCTCAAGCTGATCGTCCAGGAATACGTCGCTTCCGGACGACCGGTCGGGTCCAAGACATTGACCGAGCGGTACCCGGTGGGAGTATCTTCGGCTACGATCCGCCACGAAATGGCCGAACTCGAACAGGCCGGCTTTTTGCAGCAGCAGCACACCTCTGGTGGACGCATACCGACCGACCGGGGATATCGCTATTACGTACACCGCCTGATGGGCGCTCCGGAATTGTCGTCTGGCGATCAGATCATGATCCGCCACCAGTTTCGGCAGGTGGAGTTCCAGCTCGATCAGTGGGTCGATTTTGCGGCCTCGGTGCTGGCGGAGACGGCGGGGAATGTCTCGATTGTGTCCGCCCCGCGCACGCTCGTCGCGAAGATGCGCCATTTCGAGCTCATTTCCCTGCAACCTCGACTGGCGCTGTTGATCCTGGTCACCCAGGAAACTGTTGTGCGCCAAATGATGGTGCATTTGCCGGAGGACACGGATCAGAACGAGCTGAGCCGCATCGCCGATGCGCTTGTGGCGGAAACGCGTGGATTGAGCGCCGATGAAATCGAGACGCGCGTCGGAGGCGTGACGGATCTGGCACGCTATGTGCTTGAGCAAATCACGGTTGGTTTGCGTGGTCTCAATTCTGTAGAGCGAACGCAAATCCGGCATTCGGGTATCGAAAACATCCTCGGCCAACCGGAGTTTGCCGGCGAGGAGGCACAAGGCGTCCTCGAACTCCTGCGTGGGGGATCGATTCTCGGCGCCGTCTTGCCGCAGCTGTCCGCGGGTAGTGACGTTCAGGTCTTCATCGGCGACGAGAATCCCGCCGATGCGCTGCGCCGGTTCGGGGTCGTGATGGCCACCTATGGCATCAGCGGCGAAGTTACCGGCATTCTCGGCGTGCTCGGTCCTACTCGAATGTCGTATTGGCGGTCGATTTCGTCAGTGCGCTACATGGCTTTGTTAATGAGCGACCTGATGGAGGAACTCTACTCGTCTTGATCCAACGTAGAACAAGCAAGGTCCCGGGCGTGAAGCGCTGTGTACGATCAGAATGAGGGCGCGATTCACGGCCGCCGCCCCAAACCAGGAGAGGCATGTGGCAAAACCAAAACACCCGACCTGGCCGAGTCCCCCAGAGGTCGAAGAGGTCGAAGAGGCCGAGGACAGTGGCCCGGACGAACAGCAGGATGTTGAATCCATCGAACCGGTCGATGAGCTGGCGCAGGCGATCGCCGAACGCGACGATTACCTCGACCAGCTGCAGCGCAGCCGGGCTGAGTTCGTGAACTTCAAGCGCCGCAACGATCAGGAGCGCACCCAGCTCCGCCGGTTCGTATCTCGCGAGGTGCTCGCTCAGTTTCTTCCGGTGATCGACGATCTCGACCGCGCGTTGTCCACGATCCCGGAGGAGGAACGCGAGAGTGGATGGGTCAAAGGCGTGACGCTGATCCAGGCCAAGCTCAATGGCACGGCCGATCGGCTCGGAGTCAGCAAGATCGAGGCGCTCGGTCACCCATTCGACCCGTCGATTCATGAGTCCGTCGCCACCGAACCGGAATCCGACGGCAGCACCGTCGTTGAGATTTACCAGAATGGCTACCGCATCGGCGACTTGCTCGTGCGCCCGGCAATGGTGAAAACCGGTAATGCTCCAGTCGACGCCGATGAGAATGACGCTGGCGAGTTCGACGCGTAGCCCAATACCATGGCAGAGGGTCGACGAACTGGCCCTGTGCAAAGTCAAACGGGGTTGTGGCCCGTGTCAACAGAAGGCAGTCAGTCCACAGATCGTCTCATAGTCAAACAAGGGAGTACACAGACATGGCACGAACCATCGGTATCGATCTCGGAACAACCAACTCGGCGATGGCCGCCATCGAAGGTGGTGAGCCAGTTGTGATTCCAAACGCTGAAGGCGAGCGGATTACCCCGTCGGTGGTCGCAGTCACGGGTAGTGGAGAGCGTCTGGTCGGTCGCTTTGCCCGACGCCAGGCGGTCACCAATCCGGAGAACACGATTTCATCCGTCAAGCGCTTCGTTGGCCGCAAGTTCAACGATCTGGCTGTGGCGCGCGACAAAACGATGGTTCCGTACCAGATCCAGGCCGCCGGCAATGGCGACGTCCAGGTCAAGATGGGCGATCGCTGGTACAGCCCGCAGGAAATCTCGGCGATGATCCTGCAAAAGCTCAAGGCGGATGCCGAGGCCTACCTCGGCGATACAGTCGACAAGGCCGTGATCACCGTTCCCGCCTACTTCGACAACGCCCAACGCGACGCAACCAAGGATGCCGGCAAAATCGCCGGTCTCGACGTGCTGCGCATCATCAACGAACCGACGGCGTCGGCCCTCGCTTACGGTCTTGAGAAAAAGGGCGATGAAAAGGTCGCCGTCTACGATCTCGGTGGTGGAACTTACGACATCTCGATTCTCGATCTTTCGGATGGTGTGTTCCAGGTGCTGGCCACCAACGGCGACACGCATCTCGGTGGTGACGACTTCGACCAAATGATCATCGACTTCCTTGCTGACGAATTCAAGAAGCAGGAAGGCATCGACCTGCGGCAAGACCGGATGGCGCTGCAGCGTCTTAAGGAAGCGGCCGAGAAGGCCAAGATCGAGCTTTCCAGCACCCAACAGACCGATGTCAACCTGCCGTTTGTGACCGCCGATGCCAGCGGGCCGAAGCATATGAACATTCCCCTGACACGCGCCAAACTGGAGTCGCTGATTGGCGGCCTTGTCGCCCGCACCGTCGCGCCGATGGATTCCGCGCTCAAGGATGCCGGACTAACCAAGAGTGAGATCGACGAGGCCCTGCTCGTCGGCGGTATGACCCGGATGCCGATCGTGCAAGCCCAGGTCAAGGATTTCTTCGGCAAGGAGCCGCACAAAGGCATCAACCCGGACGAGGTTGTCGCCTTGGGCGCCGCGATCCAGGGCGGTGTGCTTGGTGGCGACGTCAAGGACATCCTGCTCCTCGACGTGACGCCGTTGACACTTTCAATCGAGACCCTGGGTGGTGTGGCCACCGCCTTGATCGAGCGCAACACGACGATCCCGGCCCGCAAGAGCCAGAGCTTCACGACCGCATCGGACAGCCAGCCACAGGTTGAGATCAACGTCCTGCAGGGCGAGCGGCCAATGGCCAGCGACAACAAGAGTCTGGGCCGGTTCATTCTCGATGGCATTCCGGCGGCGCCACGGGGAGTCCCGAAGATCGAAGTCACCTTCGACATCGACGCGAATGGCATCCTGAACGTCGCCGCCAAGGACTCGGCGACCAACAAGGAGCAGAAGATCACGATCACCGGTTCCTCGGGTCTTTCGAACGAGGAGGTTGAGCGCATGGTCAAGGAGGCCGAGTCACACGCCGAGGAAGACCGGCAGCGCCGTGATGCGATCCAGACCCGGAACGAGGCTGAGAGCTTCGTCTTCCAGGCGGAGAAGACGCTTGAAGAGTACGGCGACAAGATTCCATCCGAGACCAAGGCCGAACTCGACACCAAAATCGCCGCGGTCAAGGACATCCTCGAAAACGACCGCGAGAACATCGAGCGCCTCAAGCCGGCTCATGAGGAGCTGGTGGCAACGTTGCAGCAAGCCTCGACCGCGATGTACGAAGCGGCGGCCGCCGCCGAGGCGGATGGACAGCCGGGCGACATGGGCGGCGATCCGTTCGCCCAGGACGGCGCAACGACCGCCAATGGCGAAACCGACGACACAACCGTCGAGGGCGAGTTCCGCGAAGTGAATGACGACGACAACGACGAGAAGAAGCAGGCCTGATCCGGCGCGACGTTGGACAACGAAACCGGGGAGGACGATTTCGCCCTCCCCGGTTTTCATGTTGGCCGCGAGTGATGAAATGCGGACACAGTTTGGCCCATGATTGCACCATACTCGATCCTAGATCCGGCTCCGTGCCGGACGAGGAGGATAAGGTTCATGACTGGCGATCACCACAAACTGTACCTCGTACTTGAGTCCGGCCAGATGAAGACATTTGCCTCCGCGCTCGACTGGCCGGGTTGGTCTCGTGCGGGCAAGAAAACGGCCGAGGCGGCGTTCGAGGAGTTTTTCGGCTATCGTGAGCGCTACAACCAGGTGGTGGCGCTGGCCGGTGTCGATCCGATTGGCGACGAGGTCATGGTCGAGGTTGTCGATCGGCTGCCAGGGGACGCCGCGACCGATTTCGGGGTTCCCGTCATGGTGCATGCCGTCGAGCATGAGGCGATGAGCGAAGCGGAGTGCGAGCATCAGGTGGCCTTGCTCCAGGCGTGTTGGGCATTCTTCGATCAGGTCGCGGCGAAGGTCAGTCCGGAGCTTCGCAAGGGACCGCGCGGCGGGGGTCGAGATCGCGACCAGATCATTGCCCACGTGATCGAGTGCGAGCCTGGGTATGCCCGTTACCTCTCGCTGAAGCTGCCACTGGCAGCGATCGACGATGCCAAGGCGATTCGTGCCCAGCGGGAAGCGATCGTTGATGCCTTACGCGAGCATGGCCCGAATGGCGAGATCGCAGGGAAGAAATGGCCGGTTCGCTACACGATCAGGCGGATGGCCTGGCACGTGCTCGATCACGCCTGGGAAATGCAGGACAAGGACCTCAGTGGAAAGGCAGCGTCGTGACCACTCCCGTGCGTGTGTATATCGAACACGGCAAGAAGGGCAAGAAGTCGGTTGCCTATGCGCCAGACTGGCCGGGCTGGAACCGAGGTGGGAAAACCGAAGAAACAGCCCTGAGCACGTTCCAGGCGTACCGCGATCGATATCGACCGATTGCGTACCTGGCCGGACTCCAGGACGAATTCGATCACCAGGACGGCTTCGACATTGCGGAGCGGTATGAAGGAACGGGCTCCACGGATTTCTGGGGCATCTCATTCGCGCCCTCACCGGGCGATATCGGTCCCATGGTCCCCGACACGCTCGAACGCCGCCTCGCGCTTTTGCAGGCGTGCTGGGAGTTCTTTGACTCCGTTGCGGCACGGGTATCGCCCGACATGCAGAAAGGCCCGCGCGGTGGTGGCCGCGATCGGGACGAAATCATTAACCACACGCTCGGGGTGGAACGCGGAGATTTTGCGGTCAAGGTTGGTGTTGACTATCCGCCTGGTCTCCTTCTGGACCCCGATGTCCGCCGCCAGTACCGCCAGGAATATGCCGACGCCATTCTCGCGTATAACGCCGAGGGAAAGAAGGCCCGCACCTGGGAACTCTCATTCCTTTTGCGCCACTCCGCGTACCACATGCTGGATCACGCGTGGGAAATGGAAGACAAGGATCTGACCGGCAAGGAGAACTCATGAGCATCCCAGTGCGCGTAGCCGTAGAAAGCGGAAAGAAGGGCAAGAAGTCAGCTGCCTATGCCATCGATTGGCCAGGCTGGAACCGAGGTGGCAAGTCTGACGAAGAGGCATACGCCAATTGGTCGGAGTACGGTGATCGCTATCGGTCCATCGCCGAGCGGGCTGGTCTTCTCGACGAGTTCGATGCGCAGGTGGGATCAGAGGTGGTGGTGACCTATGAGGGCACGGGCTCGACGGATTTCTGGGGCATCTCGTTCGCTCCATCGCCGCTCGATATTGGGCCGCATGAGAACGAAGTCATGGAGCGCCGCCTGAAGTTGCTTTGGGCATGCTGGGAGTACTTCGATGAGGTGGCGGCACGCGTCTCGCCTGAGTTGAGGAAGGGTCCTCGGGGCGGTGGCCGTGATCGCGACGAGATCATCAATCACGTGCTGGGCAACGAACGTGACTGGGCGGGAGGGGTGGGAGTTGACTACCCGCCGGGCGTGATTCTCGATCCGACAAACCGTAGGCAGTATCGGGAGGACCTTGCTAACGCCATTCGGCAATACAACGCCGAAGGGAAAAAGGCGAAAACATGGGAACTCTCATTCCTGCTTCGCCACGCTGCGTATCACACCATGGATCACGCGTGAGAAATGGAAGACAAGGATCTTTCCGGCGCGGAGCATTCCACATAGTCCATCAGGCCGCCTGGCGTTCCAGCCCATTACAATGCCTCCCAAACACAGTCCGCGAATGGGGAGCCAGAAACTACGATGACCTCCGCCAAAGCCGGGTCAGGGATCCGGAATGAACACGCAAAGGCCGAGCACCTGGCCGATTACCAGCAGCAGATCGAGGCCCAGCGGGAGACCGCGCGCGAGAAGCAATCCGAACGCGGCAAGCGCAGCGCCTACGATCGGGTGATCGCGCTGCTCGACGACGATTCGTTCACCGAGCTCGATCCCTTCGTGCGGCACCGCGCGACACAGTTCGGGATGGAGAAGTCCCAACCGTTCGGTGACGGTGTTGTCACTGGCTTCGGGACTGTTGACGGTCGCCAGGTCGCGGTTTTCTCGCAGGATTTTTCAGTGTTCGGCGGCTCTCTGGGCGAGGCCTACGCCGAGAAGATGGTCAAGCTGATGGATCTCGCCGAGCGTTTCGGCTGCCCGATCATCGGCATCAACGACTCAGCCGGGGCCCGCATCCAGGAAGGCGTCGAGGGACTCGCCGGATATGGCGAGGTCTTCTTCCGCAACGTCCGGGCATCCGGCGTCGTGCCCCAGGTCTCGATCATCGCCGGTCCTTGCGCCGGTGGGGCGGTCTACTCTCCGGCGATGACCGATTTCATCTTCATGGTCGAGGGCATCGGCCAGATGTTCATCACCGGACCGGACGTGATCAAGACCGTCACCGGCGAAACGGTGACGATGGAGGCGCTTGGCGGCGCGACGACGCACTCGCAGACGAGTGGCGTCGCTCACTTTACGGCCGCGGATGAAGACGACCTCAACGAGCAAGTTCGGCATTTGCTCAGTTTCCTGCCCTCCAACAACCTTGACGATGCGCCGTACTTCCCGCCGGACGACGACCCGCTGCGTGAAAGCCCGAGCCTGGATGAGATCGTTCCGGAAAACAACACCCGACCGTACGACATGCACAATGTCCTCCAGGAAGTGTTCGACGATGGCGAGTTCCTCGAAGTGCAACCGAACCATGCGGCCAATATCATCGCCGGGTTTGGGCGGTTCGATGGACATGCCGTGGGTCTGATCGCGAATCAGCCGAACGTGCTGGCGGGCACCCTCGATATTGCCGCCAGCATCAAGGCGGCGCGGTTCATCCGCACCTGCGACGCCTTCAACATCCCGATCGTGACCTTTGTCGATGTCCCAGGATTCCTGCCCGGAGCCGATCAGGAGTACAACGGGATCATCCGTCACGGTTCGAAGTTGCTCTATGCCTACGCCGAGGCGACCGTGCCCAAAATTACCGTGATCACGCGCAAGGCGTATGGCGGGGCCTACGTGGTGATGTGCTCAAAGCACATTGGAGCCGATTTCAATGTCGCCTGGCCGACCGCCGAGATCGCGGTGATGGGACCGAGCGCGGCCGTTGGGCTGGTCTTTCGGCGCGAGTTGGCGGAAGTCAAGAATCCCGATACCCGGCGCGATGAACTCGTTTCCCAATACGAGGAGCTTTTCGCCAGTCCGTACCAGGCCGCATCGCGCGGCTACATCGACGACGTGATTTCGCCTCGCACGACGCGTCCATGGCTGATCAAGTCGCTGGCCTTGGCCCGCTCGAAGCGGGTTGCGACTCCCCGTCGCAAGCATGGGAACATCCCGCTGTGAGCGGGGACCAGCAGCGCATGGTCCTGACGATCAAGCCGCAGCCTTCCCTGGAAGAGTTGGCCGCGATCACCGCCGCCGTGACCTCGGCACTGCGATCGCTCCATCCAGTCGAAACGCTAAAGGAACCGGATCCGTCTCGTTGGGCCCGCCAGGGCCGCCTTGAGGCGATGAGCGGTTTGGAGCGGGATGACGACCGTCTGTAACTTGTCGTTCCGACGAAGGAGGAACTTTCTCCTCCGCGGCAAACATCGGAGCCCATGACCCTGCGGGGCGGGATTCCTCTGGTCGCGCGGGGCGCACCCGGCGGAATCACTTTTTACCGAATTAATGTCGGGATCGTCGCGATCAAGTCGCGGCGGGCCTGGATGATCGCCGCCGCGAATGCGAGGTGCGTGCGGAGCATTCCAGACTCTTCGAGCTCGTCGTCGTCGAGCAGATAGGCAGCGCCATCGGGGAGGATCACGACATCGAGGTAGAGATCGTGCCAGATGAGCGTCGGCGGCTCGGTTTCCGGCAGCACGAACGCGGGATACGTGACGTTGCCGTACCAACCACGAAACTCGCCATCTGGCGACACCACGGCGAAGGCATTGAACGGGTGCTCGGCCGAGAAGAATTCCCGAAACGTATCTCCGCGTTCGAATATCAGGCCGCTCACCTCATACCGGTCATGGCCCCACGTCGTAACGACTTCGAACCACGGATCGGGGGCGTTCCCCTCGACCACAACTGCCGGATAGCGAATCGTCTCAACACCGTCTGGCCCTCGCTTGACGATCGTGAGCCTGGTTGACGGGGCGATCGCCGCCAAGGCTTCGATTGACCCAGGGTCAGGCCGCCACCGCTCATCCCAGGTCGCCTTTGGCGCCGTTTCATTCATCGGTCAACGAATCCAGCAGGCGTTCCACGATCACGACATCGCGCCATCTGCCGTCGAGCCTGGCGTGTTTCTCGTAGACACCGACTTCGCGGAACCTGAGTGAATTCAGCAGTTCGAGACTCGCCGTGTTTTCGGTGAAGACTCGTGACAACAACTTCCAGAACCCCGCTTCCCGCGCCGCCTCGATGAGGCCTTGCATTGCTAAACGGCCCGCGCCACGGCCGCGATCATTACGGGCGACATAGACCGAGAATTCGGCGATCCCGTCATAGCACTCCCGCGGGCGATACGTCGATGCCGAGGCGAATGCGATCACTCGCTCGTCATCGGTAACGACGACCAACGGGTAGCGCGTGTTGAACCACGACCGGATGTCTCCGGCGCTCCGCTGACGGGTTTCAAAGGTTGCGATCCGATCCTCGATGCCCTCGTTATAGATGCTGGCGATCGCCTCACAATCGTCGCCGATCGCCGGGCGAACTGACAATCGCATGGCGCCGCCTTGTCCCTTGACTATCCACGAATGAGGTGGAGCACTTCCGTCATCTTGTCATCAAGGAGGGCCTTGTCGTCGGCCTCGACGTTCAACCGGAGCAGCGGCTGGGTATTCGAGGCGCGCAAATTGAACCACCAGTCGTCGAACTCCACGGTTAGCCCATCGAGGTCGTCGAGTTCGGCTCCCTGGCTCGCGAAATGCTCTTCCACACGCATGACCGTGGCCTCGACATCGGCGACTTCGGAGTTTATTTCCCCGGATCGGAAACGGCTGTCGATTGGTTCGAGGATCGCGGAAAGCGACTGGTCTTCATCGGACACGAGCTGGAGCACGGTGAGGAGCGCAATCAGTCCAGAGTCGGCGTACCAGTTGTCCCGAAAGTAGAAATGTCCGGAGTGTTCGCCGCCGAATATCGCATCCTCGTCCCGCATCAGAGCCTTGATGATGGAATGACCGACGCGTGCCCGAATCGGGCGTCCACCGTGTTCGGAAATGATCTCCGGCACCGTTCGTGAGCAAATCAGGTTGTAGACAATGGCAGATTCCGGATTCTTCCTGAGCATCTCCATCGCAACCATCGCCGTCGTCATGTCGCCTCCGACAAAGGCGCCCTGCTCGTCGATCAGGAACATGCGGTCGGCATCGCCATCGAAAGCCACGCCGAGGTCGCATCCCTGTTCGACCACCGCATGCTGCAAGTCGCGGACATTCTCCGGCTCGATCGGATTCGCGACGTGGTTGGGGAAGGTCCCGTCCAGTTCGAAATAAAGCGGAACGATTTCGCACGGCAAGTGCTCGAATACCGGCGGCACAAGCGCGCCCGCCATCCCATTGCCGGCATCGATCGCGATCTTCAGCGGCTTGATGCTGGACGGGTCGATCATGCCCAGCACGTACTCGGCATAGGCATCGAGCACGTCGCGCTCGGAGAGATCGCCTCGCCTGGCGGCCATGGCGGGAAGTGCGCCAATGACAACGAGATCGCCGATTTCGCCGATGCCTGTTTCCTTCGAGAGGGCGCGCGCTTCCTCCCTGCAAATTTTGAAGCCGTTGTAGGGCGCCGGATTGTGCGAGGCGGTGATCATTATCCCGGCCCGATAGCCATACCTGCCGACCGCGAAATAGAGGGTGTCAGTAGACACGAGTCCGATATCGGTGACATTCGCTCCCTGGTCTCGCAAGCCATCAATCAGGGCGGCGGAGAGGGCGGCGCCCGAGACGCGCATGTCCCGCCCGACGACGACTTCCTGGGCGCCGAGGAACGCGACAACCGCCCGGCCGATGCGATACGCGATGTCGGGGTTGAGCTCTTCGGGGACGAGACCGCGCACATCGTAGGCGCCAAACACCTTGCTGATCCTGGCGTCGAGTGGCTCGAGTTTGTCGTTCGTCATGCTCGTCTCCTTTGGGCCGGAAATCATGTGCGGCAAGATGTCACGAGAATTATCCCCCAATTCCGGTGTCGCTGCGTGTCGCATATTTCGGACAACGACCATTCTCAGGGTTCGCGCGGGTATCATGCAGGCGACGACGAAGTGATCGATCGAGGAGATTCAACAACCTGTGTCAACAGTTCATGCCGCAAATGGTCAAGCGGCAGGCGTGCGCCTGGCCTTCGACACCGCGGTCGATCTGCATCTCCACACCCACGCCAGCGATGGGTTCTGGTCGCCTTCGGCGCTGATTGACGATTTGGTTGCACGCAAGATCGTCGTGGCGGCCGTTTGCGATCACGACACCCAGGATTCCGTGCTCGAGGCGATCGACCTGGGGCAGCGGCGCGGTGTGCAAATTGTGCCGGGGACCGAGGTCACGGTTCGCTGGGGTGGACGCCAGTGGCACTTGCTTGTCTACGGAATCCGTCCCGACGAGGCAGGACCGGATGCGCGAGCATTCCTCGACCTGATGGCGGAACACGATCGACAGTTCATGGCGCTGGCGGGTGACGCTCGCCGCCGGGTCGAGGTCTCGGGACGACCGATTCCATCCGTTGACAGCGAGTCCGAAGGCCGCAAGTTGATGCCGGTCCATGTGCTGCGGGCGATGATCACCTCAAAACACGTTCCCAGTCTCAAGGAGGCTGCCGAGTTGGTCGTCGCCCTGGGCGGCAACTTCACGTTCGACACGCCGTTGGAAAACGTTGTCGCCGCTGCGCACAAGGGTGGAGGAGTCTGCATCCTCGCCCATCCGGGACGAGCCGACCTGGGACCGGCACTGACCGCGAAGACGCTCGATGAGATGCTGAAGATAACGCCGCTCGATGGCATAGAGGGTCACTACCGGACATACACCGACGCCGACACCGCCCGCTACCGGCGAATGGCGGATTCGCGCGGGTTGTTGATTGGGGTCGGCTCCGACTCCCATGGATCAGGCGTCCCAGTCGATCCCCGGCCGTGGCGCGCGATCTGGGCGAGGGACCTGCTGGCTCGCCTCGACTTTAAGGTGGGTGTGGCGCCGGACGGTTCCGTTTGGGCGCCGGGCATGGATCCGCTCGCCGCGAAACCGCCGAAGCGGGAGCGGCGCAGGCAGCCCGGTGAGCGGAAGGTGGTGTCGGTGTAGCGCCCTCAGGCGACAAGAAGATTGAGGTTACCGGCGCCAACGTGTGCCAGCAATTCATCGAGGCGGTCCTAGTGGACGAAATCGGTGGGCGCCACCTGGCGGGTTTCCTTGGCGACGGCGTGCGCCCGTTCGACCAGATTGGGGATGGTACGGCGCTGGAGGTCGCCAGCGCCAAGCCTGGGAAAGGCGTGACGCACTTGACGTACAGGCTGAATCGAGGGTAGTAGGACCAGGCCAGAGGGTCTGGTTTGACCGGGCGATCGTCGATCGCCGGTATGGAGGCAAACACATGAGCACACAGGAACCGACGAAAACCATCAACCTCGATCAGTACGGTCTCGACGCATTGCCCTGGAGCGGGGTCATCGATGCCCTGAGCGCCGTTTACCCGGATCTTCCCACGCCCGGGCAGGATATGTTCACGGTGCTGGGAACGGTCCTGCCCGATGGTCGTCCACATGCGGCGTCCGTTGGCGCCATGTGGATCGACGGCGCCTGGTACGTCGTCAGTGGGCCAGGCACGCGGAAGTCACGCAACCTGGCAAACAACCCAGCGTGCACGCTGACCGCGAAGCTCCCGGGAATTGATGTGGTGTTCGTGGGCGGGGCGCATCGGGTGATCGATGCGAAAGAGCTGGAACGCGTGGCAGCGGTCTATCGTGGGGTCGGTTGGCCCGCCGAGGTGGAAGGCGAGGCTTTCACGGCTCCGTACACCGCTCCAAGTGGCGGGCCTCCGCCCTGGTATCTCTACCGGATTGCTTGCGAGCAGGCATTCGGAGTTGGGACAGCGGCCCAGGTGAATGGCGCGACGAAGTGGACGTTTGACTAACACGCACAGAGTGAGCGACAGGTGGGTTCCGCGTTCCTTGGCAAGCATGCCTGACCCCATCGTGCACAACACCCCTGGGCGGAATGGCCAAGTGTGTTCTGCCAATACCAGATAGCAGGGCTAAAACCCGAGCACATTGCTTTCGACGCGGGCGTCGGCGCCGCCGATCAGGACGCCGCTGTCGGGGTCGCGGGCGATGATTTGGCTGGCTCCGCCGCCGGCCCAACCGCCCGTCACCCGGACGTTGTGGCCGCGTGACTGGAGGTCGGCGATGACGTCATCGGGCACACGATCCTCGATCCGCAATTCGAACGGATTGTCGATCGTGATCGGATCGGTTCCCGGCCAGCTCGTCCACCGAGGCTGCTCGATCGCCTCCTGGACGTCCATCCCGGCGTCGATGATGCCCACGATCGCCTGCATATTCCACTGCGGTTGCCCGTCGCCTCCAGGCGTCCCCCCGACAAGTACGGGTCGTCCGTGGGGATCCTCCACCAGATAGCAATTCAAGGTGTGCATCGTCTTCTTGCCGGGCGCGTACTGATTGACGTGGCCATCCTCCAATGTGAAGCCACGTCCGGCCCGGTTGTTGAGGACAACGCCGGTGTCACCGCCTATCACTCCGGAGCCAAAGGAGCTCGACACCGACTGGATCAGCGAGACCATTGCGCCCTTGGCGTCGACGACGTTGAGGTAGGTGGTGTCGCCGTCCTGAAGCTTGCCCGCGGGCGTTTCGATCGCCGCCCGGTCGAAGTCGACTTTCGCGAATCGCCGCGCCGCCCATTCTTTCGAAAGCAACGTTTCGAGGGGAGTGTCGTGGAAAGCAGAATCGGCCGCGTGACCCAAACGATCGGCATAGGCGAGCTTCTTGGCCTCGACCATGAGATGGATCGCGTCCGCGGCCAGGGGATCGTCGATCCGGGCGTTTTCGATAATGTTGAGCGCTTCCAGCAGGATCAGCCCCTGGGTGGGGATCGCCGTCTGGCAGACGGTGTGGTTGCGGTAGGTGGTCTGCAACGGGGCGCTGATGTCGGTGGTATGGTCAGCGAAGTCTTCCATCGTGAGCGCGCCGCCAACCAACTGGAGGTAGGACGCGATCCGTTTGGCGATGGCTCCCCGATAAAACACCTCCGCGCCTCCAGCCGCAATCGCTTCGATCGTATTCCCAAGGTCCGCCTGGCGAAGGCGCTGCCCCGTGGAGGGAGGTTGACCTCCAGACAAGAACACTGCCGCCGCCGCCTCGTCGCGCGAAAGGACGTCGGCGTTGTTCGCGATAGCGCCCGCGCCAAGTGGCTGGAGGATGAACCCATCGCGGGCGACACTGATTGCCGGTTCGGCGACTTCAGCGAAGGACTTCGTGCCGAAACGGTTCAACAACTGCTCATAGGCGTCGACCATGCCCGGTACGGAGATCGAAAGCGGTCCCTGATACGGCATCTGTGCGCCGTCGGACGCGTTCCGTTTCATGAATTCCAACGACGCTCCACGTGGTGAGATGCCGCTGCCTTGAACGGAAGTCGTTTCGCCATCGGAACCGGGTATGTGGACGATCGCGAAGAGGTCACCACCGAGCCCGCACATCTCGGGCATGACGACTGCCGCCACAAGTCCTGCCCCCACGGCGGCGTCGACTGCATTGCCGCCGTCGCGCAAGATGTAGAGTCCTGCCTCAGCGGTGAGGGGATGGGCGGCCGCCACCATCCCGCGCTCGGCGTAGAGCGGATATGGTCGACGCCGCGCCCATCCCTGGTTGGTGGACGAGGTTGCACGCGGAAATCCGATCATGGCGAAGGCTCCTGTGAGTGATAGACGGCATCGTTGTGAGGAAGTTGGGCGCTGCTCAAGTGGTCATTGTGCCGCAATGGAATGGGAGCGCAAGACCGTGGTTGGATGGTCAACGACCTGGGGTGGGAACAATCCTTCGTTGATCGGGTCCGCGCCCGTGCCCGAGCGCTCCACGGGCGGGGCCACTATCCAACGAAACCAAAGAAGTCCTGGATCGAGTCGCGCGCATCCTGGTCGAGAAGCGAGGCCCAGGTCCAGAGCAGGAAAACCGCAAGCACCAGGAGCACCGCGATCAATCCCAGGAAGAATCCGCGCGCGCCACGTTGCGCCTGCTCATACGCGATCAGCGAGGACTCCGGATCGATTGATGACCACACCTGATCGGAGGCTGGGGTCGGGGAAGCGGCCCCCTTCCAATACGGCTGATAATCGCGTTCGGCGGTTGAGTAGTCCGATGGGTCGGTCGCGCCAATACGGGTCCTTTCATCGGAGTCGAACGGCCGAGAGGCAGGCTCGAACACCGATGTATGCTGCGCATCGTCGCGGTCCGCCAGCGGCGCGAACGCGGTGGTGTCGCCGTCATCGGTTCCACCGTTCAGGGAGGCGCCGCACTCGGCGCAGAACAGGCTGAGATTGGTATTTCTGGCATTGCACGCTGGACAGGTCCTTGTCGCCCCCGCGTTCGTGGAAGTCATTCAGTGCTCCAGAGCCGAATGTGTCATGCGGTTTCGCTCAGGAAGTGGGGGTCGACGGCGAACGCGTCGGCAACTCCGAATTTTTCCATCACCACCAGACTCACGGCATCGACGAAGCTGAGACCGCGCGGATTGCGCGAGCTGATCACCAACGCCTTGGCGCGTCGTTCATCCTGCTCATCGGCATGATAAATTGGCAAATGATGATCGCGAAGCCACCGCCGGGCCATGTCCGGACCGACACCGGTTGCAAGGAGGTCCACGGTTTCGGCGATCACATGATTGGTGGTGAAGAGCTTGTATCCCTGTTGCATGAGATCGGCATAAGCGCTTACCGCAGCCGTATGCGTGTTGTCGTTGGCGTCAACGAGGGCCACAATCGCCGATGAATCGACAAACGCAACGAGGTCCGGGACGCCGCCGGTGTCCAATTCCTGTGCAACCACTATATTTCTCCCTTTGGGCGTCACGTTTTACTCCGGCATTAAGCCCGCCGGCGTGCGGAGTCGAGCCGGTAAGCAGTCTTGCCTTCGCCAATGTTTGAACCTGTGCCCTGACCGATGCCGATGACATCATTCAGCGGATGAATCGCGGAAGCTTTGCCAAGTCGCTCGACGAAGTTTTGCTGCGTTCGCGTCGACGATGTGAAAAGGTCGAGTGTGGAGCGATCGATGAACCACTGTCCGCCGATTCGGTGTCCCTTGAGCCGCCCCTCACGCAGGTAGCGCCGCACCTGCTCGGTGGAGCGTTCGAGACGCCGGGCGGCATCGCCGACACTGAGCTGGGTTTGATCGCTATCCATCGTCGCCATTCCATGACATTACGAGGCGAGCGCTCGCCTCCTCAAACCTTCAGACACGTACGTATCGCGCAACATTAACGCCAGCACGACGAATTGCAAGCAGATCGATACGAGAATGATCCTCATCGACATCACTCGGGTCTGGCGAGTATATGCGTCGTATGCGACAACATAGTAGCGAATTTTGGGTCCTTTCGGCAACCCTGAATCGGGATATGTTTGTTGAACGATGGTCGGCCTCCCTGCGATCTGGCGGCGCCGAGCGCCAGATTGTGCGGGAAAGAAAGGAATCTGTCGCATGCCCCACCCCGAGACGCCTGGCGGCTCAGATCAGAACCTACACGATCGCCTCCTGGATTATGGCATCACTGTTATTGATCTCCAGTTTCTCGATACCGATGAGGTTATTGCCGCCTACCTGGTCAATGCTGGAAATGAGCTGGCGCTGATTGAAACCGGCCCCACCCCGACGCTGCCCAATCTCAAACGTGGGATCGCGAAAGCCGGGTACGACCTGGGGGACATCACCCGGATCATCGTCACCCACATTCACCTCGATCACGCTGGGGCGGCGGGAGTCATCGTGCGGGGCCGCCCGGAGATTCGGGTTGCGGTGCATCCGGTCGGCGCCCCTCACCTCATCGACCCTGATCGCCTGCTAAGGAGCGCGGGCCGAATCTACGGAGATCACATGAATCGGTTGTGGGGTGAGGTCGCCGGGGTCCCTGAGCGACAGGTTGACGTGCTGCACGATGGCGAGTTGCTACTGGTCGGAAATCGCGCATTCGACGTGGCCTTCACTCCGGGACATGCCTCGCACCACGTCGTGTTGTTCGATAAGCAATCCGGGACACTGTTCACCGGGGATGCCGGTGGAGTGCGGATGCCGGGCAGCGACTTCGTCGCGGCGCCGATTCCGCCGCCCGAGCTCGATCCCCCAGCCTGGGAGACGAGCATTGCCACAATGCGGTCGTTCGGCGCCCGTCAACTGGCGCTCACTCATTTTGGCGTCTACGAGGATGTCGATACCCACCTCGACCAGGTGATTCCACGGATCCACGAGCTGATTGCAATTGGCGAGGAGGCGGGAACCGAAGTCATCGACACCACGGCGATGACGGCGCGTTTCGATGCGTTCCAACGGCAGAAGCTGGGAGACAAAGCGACCGAAGCGATGATGCGGCGATTGAACCTCGCGAATCCGGACGCCTTGGCGGCCATGGGCCTGGAACGATACCTGCGCAAGCGGAATGACTTCGCCGTGAAGGCAGCGTCATAGGGGAGGTCTGGCGGGCCGCTACCTGGCCAAGGTCCACGGCCCGCCGCGGGAGCCTGGTCCGACCCATTGCCTGCGTGCGGGGGAATGGGTCCCCCGCATCGTTCCGCTCCTTATAGGACGGCGCAAAACCGTCCCATACCACGTGTTGGAGCCGGCCACAATTCACCAATTGTGACGAAGCTCCTCGGGAATGAACTCTGAAAAATCGTCGCCCTCAAGCGGATCGTCAATGCCGATGCCAGCGACGGCCGGGATGATGTCGATGAGCACCGGGTTGTCGTCGGCGGCAATCCGATTCGGATCCTGCTTTCCACATCCGAGGCATTCGTGAATCAGGACCAACTCGCCATTGCGGCGAGACATGAGTCCAACCGGCTTCATCAGGGAGCCGCAGGTCGCCTTCCGGTCGCCGGGCATCGTGCCGTCGACATGGCGAGAATACAGGCAATTGGGGCAATGGTTGCGCTGTCGCCCACCCGCAATCGGGGCGCCAATGAATTGGCGGCAATGACCACACTTGAATGCCTGGTCGGCGTCATTGCGGGGCGGGTGGGTCTTGTGTTTTTCTGCATAGCGGGGGGAGCGGGTTGAGCGGTATCTACGGCCTCGGCCGCCGCCGTCCCTGTCGAGGTCGTCCCGTTCGTCATCCCACGAGTGAGCTGGCATGCCTGAGTGTTCCTGAAGTGGTCAGAGATTGAACCAAAGCACGGAACCGTGCGCCCTCGGTCATACTGGTCGCCTCGTCGGATACCGAGGCGCCAGCATCTTGAGCAAAGTCAAATTGTACGGCGAACCGAATCCGCAATCAAAAGCGAATCGCAGTGCTGGGAAATACCTGTCGTGATCGACTTGTTGTTGCTCGGGACTGGAGCAATGGTTCCTCTCCCCAATCGACCGCTCTCCAGCCTGTTGATGCGATCGGGTGGATCCCTGGCGCTGTTCGATTGCGGCGAGGGCACGCAGGTCCAGATGCGCAAGTTTCATTGGGGGTTTCGTCGCCTGGATGTGATTTTCCTGACTCACCTCCATGCCGATCACGTCGCTGGATTGCCTGGCCTGTTCCACACCGTGGCCAATTCCGGCCGCACGGAACCGATGCACATCTACGGACCTCCGGGCACATTGACCGTAGTTGCCGGCCTACGGGTGATCGCCGCGAAGTTGCCATACGAGATCGTGGTCAACGAGGTGACGGACGGCGATCGCTTCGACCTCCCGAATGGCGTTCGCGGGCAGGCGCGGGAGGCCGATCACCGAGTGATCTGTCTCGCGTATCGGATCGATGTCGATCGCGCGCCGGCCTTTGACCCGGTCAAAGCGGAGGCCCTTGGCATTCCCCGAGTGCACTGGTCGACTCTCCAGCGAGGTGAGCCGATAGAGATCGATGGCGAAATTGTCTTGGCTGATGCTGTGCTCGGAGCGCCGCGCAAGGGGCTGTCGCTCGCTTTCCTGACCGACTCACGGGCCAGCGAGTCCCTTAAGGCGTTCATAAGTGGCGTTGACTTGCTGGTGAGCGAGGCCACCTACGCCACTGACGAGGACGAAGCGGATGCCGCCCGCCACGGTCACATGACGATCGGTCAGGCCTGTGCTCAGGCTCGCGCAGCCAACGTTGGCCGGCTTTGGCTGACCCACTTCAGCGGCCGGATCGGCAATCCCCACGATCACCAGGTAGCCGCCCGGGCGATCTTTGGACCGACCAACATTGGTGAGCCGGGACTGTCGGCACGACTGTCATTCAACCAACGTTACGAGCGTTTGGATGAGGGTTCCCGAATCCCTTGACGAGGGACGCATTTTTTCGCCTGGAGGCGGGTCGAGTCACACTACCAACAGGTTGCCGGTCACGCCCGTTCCGGAGCGCAGACATCGGGCGCCCCCTCCTTTGTGAATAGCCAGGCGTCTTCCATTGCCGCGAGTCGGCGCCAAGGGACTCCCCAAGTTGGTTCGGGCCCTTGAGACAGATCACTGTGCACCAGCCGTTCAATCATCGGTTGCCAATCCATTGACCCGATTGGCGATTCACGGTTCGTCACGACGGTAGATGCGCACACCGTCGTCGTTGCGGTAGACCTCGGTCCAGGCCTCGCCGGGGAACGTGGGATCGTTGGCGTTGGGGAATGGGCCGGGAGCACACGTGCTGGTGAATTCCTCTGCGTTGTAAGGACTGCCGCGCAGCTCCAGCGGTCCAATGTACAGCAGCGTCACGTCATACTCATCGAGGAGAGAGGGATCGAGCGTTTCCCACATCGTCTCGATGTCGACGATGCGCTGCCTGAGATCGTCCCGAAATCCCGATTGGCCAAGATGCCACTGCCATTCGTGGCCCTCCCAACCGAGAATCGTGGGGACGCCGGAACCGCTTGCGGTTGTGCCAACATCGCGCGTGAACTCGCAGCCCCCAGCGGAAAGCATCACGTCGTCGAGTTCGGCATTTGAGTACAACCATTCGATCGCGTCATGCTCACCCGCCCAGCCTGCTTCTGATTCGAGAAAATGGAGACCATCTACGCCGATCCAGGTTTTTTCTCCGCCGGTCCGCCAGCCTATCCATTGGTGGACGCCAATCGCTGTAGGAATCACGCCGCCAATCACGATCATGAGTGTCGCGGCGGCGACCACGATGCGCGCTCTGGGAACGCCGCGCAGGGCGTTGAACGCCACCGCGAGCCCGACCGCGGCGCCCAGCGCCAGCATCGTCCAGGCCTGGTAGTAGAGCTTGAAAACGATGTTCATCCGGCTGTTGAAGATGTCGATCAGGTAAATGAACTCTGGAATGAGCGTCAGCATGAAACCCATCCCGAACAGGGCCAGGGCGACGTTCGAGGCTGTGACCTGGGGATCGCGATGCCAGATCAGGAGGATTAAGGCGATCGGAATCCCGGCCAGGATCAGCGGCGGCATCGGCATGAGCAATCCGGCGAGACCGAACACCCCGGCCACGCCAAGCGTGATCCGTATCAGCACCGGGTCATAGGGCCGGTCGCGCAAGTTCCAGAACTCCCAGCCAATGAGGCAGATCGCCACTACATATGGAAATCCGAGGAGGCCAAGATATTCCCAGGGTGTGGTTTTGTCGCCGGTCCATCCCGCCACCGAGGCGAGGACGCCGCCGATCACCGGGACGTCTATCACCGCATTCGCGAATGCGGCGCCGGACGACGCTGTTGGTGATTCGAAGTTCACGTAAAATGGCAGCCAGGCAAGCAGCGAGCACCCGATCAGGAGGAAGGCCGCTTCGATCCGCTCGCGGATCGCCCATCCCGCTGTGCCGGCCGCAAGACCGCCGAGCGCCAGCACAAGGTAGGCCGGAAAGTCCCACGAGTTCATGGCGTACAGTGCGCCGACGGTTGCGCCGGCGATCGCGATTCGCCACCACTGCCGTCGGACCGATCTGGATTCACCGCCGCAAGTCAGGTTGGTGAGCATCCACGCCATGCCCAGGGCGAGGAGCGTGAAAGGGAGGGCGAGCAGGTGGGGATGGAGATCGCCAAGCTGGAAACTGAACGCCGGAAACTCGGTTATCGCCTGGTTCGCGCCGCCATCCAGTTGGCGGGTCGCCGGCCACAGGAAATCGAACCAGAACGCATTCCAGATTGTGTCGCGGCGCTCGAATGCCGTGAACATCGACCACGGTGTGGCCATGAATACGAGGAACAGCGCTCCGAGGGCGCCGGCGACCCGGGCCAACGTCAGGGAATAGTACCGCCCGGCAACATTGGCGACGACTCCCACAGCCATCATTACGGTGCAAGCAAACACACTCCCGAGAGCAAGGTTGAAGGCGATTCCGGGTGTCGTGCCGATCAGCTTGGCGGTCGCCGCCCACGGCACGTATCCGGCGTAGTAGTAATTGATCGTTTCACCGGCCAGCCAGGCGTCGGTCGGCGGCATCGCCTCCGCCCGCATCGACGATGAGAGCATCATCAGGTCGGAGAGCTTTTCCTGATTCTGGATCGTGGGATTGTAGCCGCGGAACCAGACATAACCGGCAAACAGGGCGAGATATGCGACTTCGCCAAGCCCGACATGGACAAGCGTCTGGCGATCGATCGCTCGGGTGTGGATCGCCAGTGCCCAGCTCCCAATCCCTCCGGCGACAAGGGTGATCCAGAGCGTCACCTGGTTGAAGGGCACGATGCCAGGAATGATTCCCGAGAGGAACCAGGCGGGCCAAACAAACAGGAGTACTGAGAACGTACGGGCGAAACTCGCGCCACGATCGGTGAGCCGCCGAAAGAGCACAAGCGCCAATGGCGTAAAGGCGATGCCGACAAGGGTGGTGACGAGGTGCCACGAAACGATGACGCCGATCGAATCCACGCGAGAAATCCTGACGTTCTCCGTCGCGAAGTGCGACTGGCGCGACGGGGCACCGGCTCAGCGAGTGCACCGCGGGCAATCCTAATCGATTCGTGACCTGGATTCAGATGAGGCCGCGGTGAATCGCCTTGGCCACGGCGTGAGCGCGGTCAACGGCGCCGAGTTTGGCGAAGATGACCTGGAGCCGTTTCTTGATGGCGATTTCGCTTCGATTCATGGAAATGCCGATTTCGCGGTTGGTCGATCCCTTGCCGGCGAGGCGCAGGATATCAAGATCATCGTTGCTGAGATCGGAATCGCGCACCGTTTTTTCGCGAGCCAGGCCGCCAAAATCCGCCAGCACCCCGTCGAGCAGTTCAGGACTCAATTGGCGCCGTCCCTTGGCCGCGAATCGAATCGACTGAATCAGTTCGTCGGAGGGGGTGGATTTGAGCAGGTATCCATCGGCTCCGGCTTCGAGAGCCTGCCGCACGTACGCCTGGTCGCCATACGACGTAAGAACGATCACGGCTCCTGTATAGTCTTGCTCGCGAAGTCGCCGAGTCGCCTGGATGCCGCTGGCGCCTGGCATCCGCAAATCAAGCAACACCACGTCGGGACGCAGCCGTTTCGCGCGCTCCAGCGCCTGCGACGCATCGTTGGCGGTGCCGGTGACATCGATATCGCCGGCCGCTTCAAGGAGTTTGCGGAGTCCTTCGATGACGACGGGATGGTCATCAACGAGCAAAACGGAAATCACGGATCAGGACTCTCCTCCGATACGGTCGGGCCTAGTGGCGTCATTGTGCGCCGGATTGCCGTTCACCGCCGACAGCACGCTGTGATCGCTCTCCTCGTGCCCGTTATCGTCGTTGCCCCAGCGCGTATGCTCGACGGAAATCAGGTCCGCAAGGACATCGTCGGACATGACGCTTTCGGTATGGTTCCGTTCGAGAATGATTGCCGTGCCGCCACCAGGTCGGCTGACAATAGTGAGCGAGGCGCCAATTGCCGCGGCCCGCTCGCGCATGCTGAGGAGACCGAGCGACGTCGGGCGAATCGCAGTCTCCGGGTCAAAACCGGAGCCATCGTCCCGGATCGTGAGGCGCAACAAATCATCGGTCGACTCCAGTCGAACGAGCGCCTCATCGGCGCCGGAATGCCGCATCACGTTGTGCAGCGCCTCCTGGACGATGCGATAGATGCCGAGGCGAACGTCGGAAGTCAAGGCCGGTGGTTCTTCTTCAAGATCCAGGCGAACGTCGAGACTGGTGCGCTGGATCGAACCAATGTAGGCCTCAATCGCGGCGACGATGCCGAGGTCGTCAAGGTCGGGTGGGCGCAGATCGAAAATGACACCGTGGAGTTCGATTGTCGCTCGTTCGAGCAAGTGGTTGACGTTGGCCAGCGCCGCCTCGCTCTCTTCGTGAGGAGATGAGCCATTGCTCATCTGGAGCGCTCGCGCCTGAAAGAGCGCTCCCGTGATCAGTGGCGAAACGGCATCGTGGATTTCGCCGGCAATTCGGCGTTGCTCGTCTTCCTGCAAACGCAAGGTTCGGCGCAACAGATCGCGCATCTGCCGTGTCTGGCTTTCGCGAACATGCCGAACCTCTTCCAGGCCCTGTACATGGCTCTCGAGCTGATCGGTCATTTTGGACATCGCGTTGCTAAGCGTGAGAATCTCGCCGCTGCCCATCGGCTCGATCTTGTTGCTGAAATCGCCCTTTTGCATTGCAACCGCTCGGTTGGCCAGCACACGCAACGGGCGCGCCGTGAACTCGCCCATCACTACCGCAAGGGCCACAATCGCCAGTCCGGCGAGGACAAGGAAGACGACCCCCTGGAACCAGAGATGCTCCGCATACGACTGCGGAGCAGGATTTGTGACAAGCACCGCCCACGTGTAGCTTTCAACCAAAATCGGCTGATACACGCCGATCACGTCTGGACCGGAAGCCGATGACGCATTGAATTCACCTGTTTCCCCGGAGCTCGCCAACTCGATCGTCTCGGCATCGTTGGTCAGGAAAGACATTTCCTCACGCCGGAGACCGCTGGTGGCGAGAAAGAGTTCGTCCGCACGGACGACCGCGATTTCCGTTTCGCCTCGCGCCAATGGAACCACCAATTGTTCAAGTTGGTCGATCTGCAGCACCACACCGAGGCTGCCTACGACCTGTCCTGGCGGGGTCGTTTCCGCGGAGGGCGCCTGAGGGGCGGTTTCGGCGGATTCCACTTCCCCCGCCGTCTCGCCATCCGTGCTTTCCGTTTCGGTAACCGTAATCACGGGCACGGTCAGGACGACGATTGCGGTGTCGTCGCTCACGTCCATTCGAGGGGAGAGCCTGACCTGACGGTTGTCCATCGTTTGGGCAAGTTGGTCGGTGAGACCAGAAATCATATCGGTGGGCGGATTTGCGGTGGGATAGACAACTTGGCCAGCGACATCGATCAGAAACAGGGTGCTGAATTCAGATCGAATCGTCGACGCCTGACCGAGCAGGTCATCGGCGGCTTCCGGCTCCATCGACGTGATGTTCGGGTTGGCGGCGAGACTTCCCATCGTCACGATGTTGCGTTCGAAGAATCCGCGGACCGATTGGTCCACCATGCTGGCAATCGTGTACTCGTTGCTGATCAGTTGATCCGCGTTGCGCTCGATGCTACGGTTGAGGAAAAAGATTACCGTGCCGAAAAGCGGCACGAGGCACGCCAAAGAGAAGAGAACAAAGCGGGTGCGAAGCGACATTCGATGGAACATGCGGTTGGGAAGCCCTCCGCGTGCTGGGCGCCGGCGAGAACCGCCGTGATGTGAGCTACCTTACCGCACGGCAGCTGACGAATCTGAAACCAGGACCCCTCCCGGCGCCTACGGAACGTCAGCCTGCGAATCGAAGGGAACGCGAGTGGCCGCGGATGCAATGATGGTTGGAGCAGCCAGCCCGATTCTTCGTACACGAAGAATCCTCAACACTCAATTCTGACCGCGAACGGGTCCGGATACGATATACGTCCGAACCCCTACAGGGTATCCGATCAGACCTCGGGCACGTTGGATGCTGTTCGTGGTCCAAGTCTACGATCATTCGGCAACGGAACACAAGCGAACATTCACTCGAACAGGAATCCATATTTCAGGCGGAATGAGTGGCCTGTCTCGTCAATTTTCGATAAGGCGCCGGGTGATGCTGAACTGTCGTGAACGAACGTTCGTTGTGGGATGAATGCAATGAAGCGCGTGGTGGTGATTGGGGGCGGTGTTGTGGGCGCAGGCGCCGCGTTTCACCTCGCGCGCGCGGGCGTCGACACAATGCTGGTCGATCGCAGGGACGCCGGTCACGCCACTGCAGCTGGCGCCGGCATCATTTCCCCTGGCACAAGCACCCGGCCGCTGCCGGCATTCTTCCCATTCTCCCAGGTGGCCGTTTCTCACTATCCGGCCCTGATTGCCGCACTCGCCGAGATCGGTCAAACCGGGACGAGGTACGAGGTTGCCGGCGAGTTGATCCTCGCAATGAGCGACGACGAGTTCGCGAACTTGCCTGCGCTCAAGGCGCTCTATGTCGAACGAGCGGCGGCTGGCATGCCCAATCTGGGCACGGTGTCCGAAGTCGACAACGCAGCGGCGAAGCAAATGTTTCCGGCGTTGGCCGATATCCACGGCGCCCTCCATGTGCCTGGCGCCGCCCGGGTGGACGGCGATTGCCTCCGCAATGCCCTCGTCGCCGGGGCCCGGCACTATGGCGCCGATGTCCGTTACGGCGCCGCATCGCTGCGGATCGAGCGAGATCGACTCCTCGGCGTCGACATCGATCAGGATTTCATTGAAGCCGATGGAGTGGTGATTGCCGCTGGCGCGTGGACGAACGCCCTGCTCGCGCCGCTCGGGTTTGCGGTTGCGGTGGAACCCCAACGCGGCCAGATCCTGCACATCGATATGGGCGAGACCGATACTTCGCACTGGCCAATCCTGGGTGGGACCGGCGACCAGTACATCCTGACGTTTGGCCCGCACCGCATCGTCTCAGGCGCCACCCGCGAAACCGGGTCCGGATTTGATGCCCGCTTAACGGTTGGCGGGCTGCAATCGGTGTTCAATCACGCAATGCGTGTGGCGCCGGGCGTCGCCAGTGGAACAGTAAAGGAGATCAGGATCGGATTGAGACCGCTTTCTGCAGACGGCTTGCCCTACATTGGCATGGCGCCAGGTCACGATCAGGTCGTGCTGGCGACGGGACACGGACCATCGGGTCTTCAGCTTGGGCCATATTCCGGCCTGGTTGCCGCCCAACTGTTGATGGGCGCCGAGGTGGAGGCAGACCTCGCGCCCTTTGCCGTGGATAGAAATCCGCACTCAAACGTGTATCGTGGACACTAACTGTCTTCAACGCACACTGGTACGCAACGAAGGGAAGTCTGTGACCTCGCTCGCCAACAAAGGCCCGATCCAGCTCGTGACCTTCGACCTCTACGACACACTTGTCGAGGCCGATCCTCCGAGGTGGGCGCGGTTCGCCGCTTCCGCGAACCGGGCGGGCCTCGACGGTGGTATCGACGCCTTCAGGGCAGCCGATCGCGTGGCGGAAGACTTCTACACCATTGAGAACGGTCAGGCGCCGATACGCGATCGCTCGCCCGAAGAGATCGAGACATTCCGAATCGAGTACACCGCCCGGATGCTTGAGGCGGCCGGCTTGGCGCACGATCTGGACACAGTTCATCGAGTAAGAGAAATCTACGTCGGTGAACTCGATGCCAGGGAATGGACGTACCGGGTGTTCGAGGATGTGATGCCGGCCCTGATCCTGCTGGAAGAACACGGGGTCAAGCGGGCCATCATCTCGAACGCCGATGCCGATATCACCAGGTTCTGCCTCCACATGGGTTTCGCTCAGCACATGGACCTGATCGTGACCTCGGCCCTCGTCGGGTGGGAGAAGCCCGATTCCCGAACCTACTTCGCGGCCCTTGATCCGCTCGGTGTTGCACCTGGCGACGCGATCCACATCGGTGACCAGCCGCTCTCCGATGTGGCGGGCGCCCGCGCGATCGGCATGGGCGCCGCCCTCGTCGATCGCTACCTCCGCCATTGCGACGGCGAGCACGGTGCGATGCGGGTGACGTCGCTCACCGAGCTCGCCGTCATGGTGGTGGAACATAATTCCCACCTTGCCGTTCGCTAGGCGGATTGCAACGACGAAGTTCCCGACCGACGTCTCAGGGTCCGGAGTTGTTTCGCTGCTCCCGAGAAGCGGTATGCGGGCCAGAACTTCCCGCCCGGTGAGGTTGTAAGACGTATTAGCAGATGCCGACACGTTCGTCGCCGGGAGGCTGACCCGGCACAGCTCATGAACCCACTGTGTCATCAGCTGCGCCGCGCCGTGTCGCGTCCAGAGCCGAAGGATGACGATCAACCTATAGCAGGCGAGCGACGATTGGGCAATTGACGATGAAACCGGTCGAACCGAACGGTCCACCTGGCACACCTGTGATATGACCCTGCTCGGCCATCCCCAGGAACTGGAACTCGTCAATCATTCGGGAACGGTACCCGGCGTCGATCGCATCCTGAGTCCAGATCCCGAGGTTGAGATCCCACAACGGGCTATAGTCAAGCGCGAGTGTCGGTACGCCGCCGAAGACATTGAGCGGTCCTGTTCCCTCGCCCAGCAGAGCGCTGTCCAGACCCTGGCGTTGCGGATTGTCGGAGCCAGTCGGTCCGTTCGCCGTTACGAAGAGCCTCTCGACTGCGCTAAAGGCGCCGTCGTCGAAGCCAACCTGGATGTTGCTCAGGGCCGGGGCGAACGTCGCCATCTCCAATGTTGCGACCATTGGATCGGATGCCTCGAAGCTCATGTAAAAGACTGGACGGGCGAAGCTGAAACCAACGACCATCTGGAACGTGACGGTCTGCTCTTCGGGACAAATGGAGACCACTCTGTCGTGGACCAGACTGTGATCGGGATCACCATCGCAGAAGGCGAGCTCTTCGGCGGTATTGCCGAAGGCGATGATCGGGGCGTTGTAGATATGACCTCCCGCGTTCTCGATTTTCACCAGTGGGCTGTATGCATCATCGCCAACGGACCCCGGCTCGGCGACGGACGGCGGAAATGGCGCTTCGCCTCCACCAGGCGTGATCGTGAACGCAGGCGCGAAATCGACTGTTCCCTGTTCGAATGTGAGCGTCAGATCCTTTTCCAGATTGCCAGTGCGGACCGCTCCTTCGACGTCAGCGTATGCGAGCTTGGCGGAATGGTTGAGCCCAAGCGCCTCCGCATTGGCCTGATCGGTGGTGTCGGTGAGGACGTACCACACAGGCGTCTCATCGGCCATCCTGCCCTGATACAGCGGCAGCGTGATAGTGCCGGCTTCCATGTCAATATCTCCGGCGCGAAGCAGCTCGACCGGACCAACCAGGTTCTTGTTGACTTCGGAGGGTGGAGGGCCGAAATAGGTGGCGGGAATATCCGTGCCGATCGAGGCCGGCGCTGGTTGCACCTCGTCGATGCCAGCCGGCTCAGGCGTCGCATCGTCCTGGGCCAGTCCTGTTGCACTGCCCCCAACCAGCAGCAGACCCACGAGAACAAACTTGATCGCGGCCGAGGGACCGGTGAGCGCGCGCGTCGTTGCTTCGGCTCGCGGTCGCGCCAAACCCCAAGGATGGCGCTTCCGAATCGAGTTGTATGCCGCAGGTCGTGAATCCAGTCTTGTTCTTGTGAAACGGAACATGTACATCCTCCTTGACGAAGAGGTTGTCAACCGGTTGACACCTCCATACGGATCCATGCGCCGGGACGCCGCGAGGTAAAACGTGCGTAATCAGCATTTCGCAGTTCACGCGGCCAGGCCCGTCAGGAGTGAGTTCCATGGACGTGCGATATCGTTACAGCACGTGAGCGTTGGCCTTCAACAGGCGCCGCTCGGGGGACTAGAGGCTTGGCGATGCCGGGGATCCGACGAGTGATGTCGTACGTAGAGTGTCCTGACACAGGGGAACGGGTATGATCGTGCTCATCGCCGATTGTGCGGCACAGTAATGAGTTGGCATCACCATGTCCACCAGCGAATCTCAATTGGCAAGTTCACGGTCCGGACTTCGCCCATTCAACATCGAAGCGGACCTTGTCGAGGCGCTGCGGGGCGGCGATGAAGGCGCGTTCGATACGCTCATCCTGCGCCATCACACCGCCCTCGTCCGTCTGGCTCAGGTGTGGGTTCGTGACGCGACTGCTGCGGAGGAGGTCGCGCAGGAGACGTGGCTAGCGGTCGTGCTGGGCATCCATTCGTTCCAGGGACGCTCCCCGCTCAAGAGCTGGATTTTCGGGATTCTGGCGAACAAGGCGAAACGACGAGGCGCGCGCGAGAGTCGTTCGCGCCCGCTGTCCGCGTTCGATGCTGCTTTCGACGGGGAAAACTCGACTGGAATCAGCCCAGACCACTTTTACCCGCGTGACCATGAATGGGCCGGCCACTGGACCTACCCGTTAGCAGATGAGGAAAGTTGTCCGGAGCGGCATTTCCTGGCGGAAGAGGCAGGCGGATTCATTCTGCAGAAGATCGACGAATTGCCAGTCCAGTACCGGAGCGTCATACTCCTGCGCGACCTTCACGGCCTCACCACGGAGGAGACGTGCACCATACTGAGCATTAGCGCCAACAACCTTCGGGTGATTCTGCACCGGGCGCGAACCAGGCTTCGGGTTGCGCTGGAACCCTACTTGAATGACACTGACCATGTTTCGCAATTTCGATAACAGCGGGGTAGGGTCCCAGGGTGACTTGACCTGCAAGGAATTTGTGGACCTCGTCACCGATTACCTGGAACATACTTTGGACAGGCAGACAAGCGCCCGGTTCGAGGACCACCTGACCGATTGCCCCGACTGCCCTGTCTATCTTCGCCAGATGGAAGAGATTATCGGCGCCGTCGGCATCCTGCGCGAAGAGGACCTGACCGCCCAAGCCCGAGATGTGCTTCTGAGCCGCTTTCGGTCGTGGAAAGTCGAGAGTTAACGGCCGGGGGAGATGAACAGACCTAAACCCAGCTCATGGCCCCGAACAATTTACGCGCGCTTCTGCTTCGATCCTGGCGAAGTTACCATTGCAGAGGCCTTACCTCTGTGGGGCGCGCTGACCGGTGACCCGAGAATCTTGGTGCATTGAAAGTCGTTCCGACGGTAGAAGAAAATCTTAGCAGCAACAATCAAGGAGCCAGTGCCGCCGCGGCGGGAGACTTCTCGACACCGCTCAAAACGACGCGCCGCCGCAATGACATGCTGCTCCAAATTCAATCACGCTCTTGATCCCGCCTGGTAAATCGCCGGTGGCCGCGAAGCGGTCGTCGTCTGGCCCGAACCTGTGCGTGATCATCGATCCGGCCAGGCCAGGCCACATCTTCTCGAAGCGGTCGAGACTCTCGACCGCGTTGGTGAAATCCACCTTGGCAGCGTTGACGCTGCCGACTACGACCTTGTTCCCGGCAACAAGCGATCTGTTGAGTTCCGCCGCCGGAATTCGCAGGGTAGAGTGACCGCCGGTGAGACTGAGCAGCACCAGCACTCCATTGTTTCCGAGGGCCGCCATGCTTTCGAAAACCACCGAACTCGCGCCACTGCATTCGAGGATCAGATCGATGTTGGGCAGTGTGTCGGCAAGTTCATCGATCGGTCGCTCACTGGTCGAGACGTAAGTTGCGCCACACGCGGTCACGATGGCGGCGGACGGGTTCGGCGCCGGAGAGCGAGCCGCCGTGCAGACGTCGACTCCCTTGCTGCGCAAGAGCATGGTTCCAAGCAGTCCGATTGGTCCCGCGCCGATCACAACCGCCGTTTTCAGGTTCCAGTAGTTCAAGCGGCGCTGGATGAGTTCGGCCTGCCTGACCGCCTTTTCGACGACAGTCAGCGGTTCGATCAGGGTTGCCACTGGTTCCAGGCGATCGTGCACTCCAATCACCCACTCCTGATGTTCGATGATCTTCTCAGCCATGAACCCGTGTGCTCCGGCAATGCCTCGCTCGGTATAGTTGCGGTCCAGGCACATGTCGGGTTGGCCCGACCGGCAGGCCGGGCAGTCGTCGGGTCGCCGGACCGTGACCGTGACGAGGTCGCCAACATTGAACGAGTGAACCCCGGGTCCGATTTTGCTAACACGCCCAGCGACCTCATGGCCGAGCACGAGCTCGTCCGCTCCGGTTGGGGGGAAGCCGATTTCGCCGCGAATCAGTTCGCGATCGGTGCCGCAGACTCCGACCCGGATCACGGTGATCTCGACCTGGCCTTCGCCTGGTTCCGGAAGATCGAGCGTGGTCCGGTGAACGTCGCCGGGCCGGTCGGGTGAAATCGCAACGGCGCGAACGGTGCGGTGGCTCGTCATACCTATTGTTCCTCAAGGAATGTCAGGGAAACCATGACGACAGATCCCAATCGAGATCGCCGGCATCCATTCGTCGACGGCGCGACCCGGATACCCATTCGGCCGTCCACACACGTCAATCCGGCCAACAGTATCGGTCGCGCGCGAACAAGTAAAGGAGTGTATGGGCCAGGCGCGGCGTCTTGGCGTATACTTGACCGTCCGAAGGTGAACTTCGGGGTTTTTGTGTGCCCGCCAGCCTGGCGTGTATCTGAAACGTTCAACGTGACGCACGCGACGAAGGTGGTGATGAGCATTTATGCGTGTTGAGCTTCGAGATTCCGAGAACTTTGAGCAACTCCTGCGCCGATTCAACAAGGGTATCGAACGATCCGGCATTATCCGGGAATATCGGCGTGGACTGCGGTTCATCAGCGTTCAGGAAGAGAATCGGGCCAAACGCCGCAAGGCCGAGCGCCGCCGACGTCGCAATCAGGCAAAGTAACGTCGGCCACAGGATCTGATCCGGCGCCACGGCCGCGTATCATCATCAACCGTCTCCGGGCAATGCCCTGGGGCGGTTTTTGTTGGGCACAGCATGTTTCTATCGCAGTCCGCCGTAATCTGTGAAGACTGCTCGTGTCGCCAATCTTAACGATAGCAACGAATCGTCCGACCCAAGGAGCAAGAGATGAACGTCCTGATTTCAGCGGATATGGAAGGCACGTGCGGCGTGTCGTCCTGGGTTCATGTCACACCACCGGAGGGAGGAGGTGGCGAACCAACGAACCAGACCGAGTACGAGCGAGCGCGTTTGCGGATGACGCGGGAGGTCAATGCCGCGATTGAAGGAGCGATCGCTGGCGGCGCCGGTGAGGTGATCGTCAACGATAGCCACGATGGCATGCGCAACCTGATCGGCGAGGAGCTGCACCCGCTCTGCCAGTACATTTCCGGCAACGACAAGCCGCTGGGGATGATGCAGGGCGTCGACCTCGAAGGCATCGGTGCGGTCTTTTACACTGGATACCACGCCAAGGCAGGAACTCCGAACGGTCCACTGGCTCACACCTGGACCGGATGGTTGCACGATGTCCGACTTGATGGCGTGTCTACCGGCGAGTTCGGGATCAATGCCGCCATTGCCGGGCACTTTGGCGTGCCGGTGATCCTTGTCACCGGTGACGATAAGGCCGTCGCGCAGACCCAGGACTTCTTGGGTCAGCAGGTTCAAGGTGTTGCCGTCAAGCGGGGAATTTCGTCCACGGCGGCGCTGCATCTTCACCCGATGAGGGCTCAGTCGCTGATTCGTGAAGCTGCCGAACAGGCGGTTCGCCATGCGGGATTAGCCGCGCCGTTCGTATTGCGTGAGGGCGTGACGATCGAACTTGACTTCGACCACCAGGCCCGAGCCGACCAGGCCGTGCTCGCCCAGGGCGTTGAGCGGGTGGGTGAGCGCACGATCGCGTTTCGGCCGGCGGACGGTCTGGCCTTTTGCATGCAGTTCCGCACAGTGATGAAGCTGGCAAGCATCAGGATGTCACCGTAGGTCGCGGAGAGGGCGTCTCCGGCCGGTTCCTACATTGGACGTCGGATCGGACGCCACATCGCTTTGAGGGAGGTGTCCTTGCGTTGATTGGCGCGGCGGCCGAACTCGGAGAAGAAACCGTCTGCCTCATGCGTGACCTTCTGCTCACGAAGCTTGAGCAGATCCAGCAAGAGGGTTGCCACCAGGGCGATCGCCATCATCCCGGTCGCCAGCGTCGCGGCAATCGTGAGTGTCCCCAATCCCATGCGCAGGATCCAGAACGCGGAGAGCCCCAGGACCTCCGGCAGTGTTTCGCTGGCTTCGGCGCCTTGGACCACCATCGAGTTCAGCCGCTGGTTCATGATGAATAGCGGCATCCAGACAAGCGCCGACACAGCCAGGGTTCCAAGTTGCAGCAGATAGCCGCCAACATGCCGCGCAAACAGGCACGCCATCGCTGTAAGCGTGGCAACGATCAGCATGAAACCGATAACGCGGAGGGTGGGATCGACGGGGTCGTACAACACCCTCTGATAGTCCCAGGGCATCGAGAGCCGGTACGGTTCGGCAACCAATTGCAGCCAGTCATCGAAGAGGGTGACCCAGAGCAGGGTTGCCAGCCCCAGCGCCGCCCCGATCCGCGCAACTATCCGCCAAAAACGGGAGGGATCGTTCCAGACATCGCGGACGAAGCCACGATTTAGCCGAATCCCGATCATGGTCACAAGGAGCAGCACCAGGCCGGCAGATTCGCGAGCGAGCAGGATGGACTTGATCGCGTCGGCAAAATTGGTCATGTCACGACTCCGGAACGTGCCTGGCGCCTGAAACAGGTGTGATGAACACCATCATACGCCAACGGACGCTGAATTGATGTCTCATTCGAGTGTTGCGCCGAGGCGAACGAGTTCCGCTTCGACGTTCCGAAGGCGTGTCCTGGCAAGCGATAAGCCTTCGACAAATCGGTGTCGCTCCTCTGCCTCGTTGGAGATTTCATCGAGAAGTCGCGATTCCTCCCGCTTCAGGGCCTGCACCTCCGCGTTCCGGCGTGCGCACACCTGGCAGGCGCCGCGCCAGTCCGTCCAGCCGCTGCACACCGGGCACGGCATGGCGAGATCGGCAAGGGTAGGTGAGGTGGGTAGCGGATTACGATCAGGCGACCGGTCGCGCAGATCCGAGGCGAAGACGAAGAGGCTGTTGTCCAGATGTTCGCAGAGCGCGTCACGCAATTCCCTCGGGGTGTTGATTGGGATAAGGTGGTCGATGGCGCCACTGCGGCGGACGAGTTCGGTCCGCGCGATCTGGTGACCACGCTCGGCCCAATCGGGGTCGTCGGAGTAGACGAATCGATCATCTCCAACCGCGAACGCCACCGATGCCACGTCGGAGTCGACTATAGGTTCAATGACCATGGGCGTGGGGTGAACCGGAAGGAACGGACCCGGTACGATCTCGCTGGCGAGCGCCATGTCATCGGTAACGGTCATCAACGCCTCTCCGAGGAGGGTAATCCTGTCGGTCCATGGATTGTCGGGCGATGCCGCCAGTTGCCCCTGCTCGATATCGAACAGAATCCCCTGGCGTTGGCGACGGAGACCGCTGAGTTTGCGCTGAGCCGCGTCGCTATCGGGTGGACGGTCACGGCTGACGGTTCGTCGCTCGATCGCCTGATCAAGATGCGGCGAGCTCACACGCCTGGGTTCATGGCCGGTTAGAGACTCGTCCGTGTCGGATTCGGATGTACGGTGGAAGAGTTTTCGCCAAGCCATGATTCGTCCCTGCATGAATGCACGTGTCCAGTGTCTCACACAGGTCGCGTGTGGCCAGCTTGACCCGTTTCAATCGATCCGGGGACAATGGCGAAGGCAGGTTCCATTGCGTGGTTCCCGATTGGGACGCGATTAACCCATAACTTGGCCGTGAGCAGGATGACGATGACTGAGTCAATCGATACCGGGGCCGACGCGATTGCCTGGGAACCAGATGAGCAGACGATTGAGCGGAGCCGCCTTCGCCGCCTGATGGCGCGGATGCGGGCGCCGAGGCTCGATGCGCTGTACGCCATGGTTGCCAACAACCCCGAGAAGTATTGGGAACAAGCCGTGGCGGACCTGGACCTCGAATGGCATCGACCATACGAACGGATCTGGGATCTTGCGGGAGGGAAAGCCTGGCCGGCCTGGTTCCCTGGCGCCGGGTTCAATTACGTCACCAGCGCGCTCGAACGTCACGTCCGTGGACAACAGCGCGATAAGCCAGCGCTGATCTGGGAAGGTGACGATGAGTCGGTTCGGATCCTGACCTTCGCCGAACTCGATGCCCTGACCAATCGGATGGCGAACGCCTTGCGGACTCTCGGCATCTCCAAGGGCGACAGGGTTGGCATTTTCCTGCCGATGTTGCCGGAAACGGTGGCCGCAACACTCGCCTGCGGGAAGCTTGGCGCAATCTACGTGCCTCTGTTCTCCGGTTACGGCGAGGACGCGATCGTTTCCCGCCTCGTTGACTGCGACGCCACCCTTCTGATCACCGCCAACGGGTTCGAACGACGCGGCCATCGAGTTCCGTTGAAGGACACCGCCGACAAAGCATTGGCGAAGTTGCCCGGCGTGTCGAAGTGCATTGTCATCAAGCGCGTCGAAGTCGATTGTGCGTGGAATCCGGATCGAGATGTCTGGTGGCATGATCTGGATGCCAATGCATCACCCGATTTCGCGACGATTCCAACAGCGGCCGACGACCCCTACATGATTCTTTACACCTCGGGCACAACCGGCCGCCCAAAGGGATCGGTTCACATCCACGCGGGATTCCCGATCAAGGCCACCCACGATCTGGCCTATTGCTTCGACGTTCAGGACGACGATGTGGTGTTTTGGCTCACCGATCTCGGCTGGATGATGGGTCCGTGGCTAATTGCCGGCGGTCTGATGCTTGGCGCAACGATCGTGCTGTTGGAGGGGACGCCCGATCACCCGGGACCGGATCGGTTGTGGAAGATGATCGAGCGCCACCGGATCACCATGCTTGGTCTGGCCCCAACCGCTATCAGGGCACTGATGCCACACGGTTCCGGCCCCGTTGAAGGGACCGACCGATCCTCGCTTCGGGCCCTTGGATCGACGGGTGAAACGTGGAACCCCGACCCGTGGTGGTGGTTCTTCGAGGTGGTTGGCGAAGGACGTTGCCCGATCATTAACTACTCGGGCGGCACAGAGACCTCTGGCGGCATCGTCTCCGGGTTCACAATCGCGCCGATCAAGCCATGCTCGTTCTCGGGACCGGTGCCGGGGATGGTCGCCGATGTCGTCAACGAGCAAGGCGGCTCGATCCGAACCGGTGTCGGTGAACTCGTTCTCCGCGAACCGTGGGTGGGGATGACGAACGGGATTTGGCGCGATCCTGAGCGGTACGAGGAAACGTACTGGTCTCGCTTCCCGGGCAGTTGGGTCCACGGCGACTATGCCGAGATTGATGCCGACGGATTCTGGTACATTCGTGGCCGCTCGGACGACACGTTGAAGGTAGCGGGAAAGCGGATTGGACCGGCGGAGATCGAGAGCGCCGCCGTTGCCCATCCAATGGTCCGCGAGGCGGCCGCGATTGGGGCGCCGGATGAAACCAAGGGCGACGTGATTGTCGTTTTCGCGATCGCCGCGCCTGGCGAAATGACTGACTCGACGGCGGACGACGTGCGCCGGTGGATCGGGGAGCGCCTGGGAGCCGCGTTGCGACCGGAGAAGGTCGTCTTCGTCAGCGATCTGCCGAAAACCCGCAATGCCAAGATCATGCGTCGATTGATCCGTTGCGCCTGGCTCGGTTTGCCTCCTGGCGAGGTCTCGGCGCTTGAGAATCCCGCCGCAATCGACGAAATCGTGCGGCTCAGGAATAGATGATTTCGTTACCATGCGCCACCGTTGTGCACATTGCCAGATCGAAACTTCCTCCCCTCTCCGAACACGGTCAGGACCGGGGTGACAATCGTGGATGGAATCATAATCCCGCCGTCAATGAGACGTCGGCGACGCGACTCTACGTTGCCAAGTCACGAGCGACGGCGCCATGCTTTACCGATGAATGATTCCGGAGACAGATCGCGCCTCCCCGACTCCTCCAATCAGACCCGTGCCGCCTCCGCTAGGCCGGGCCCCAGGCAGCAGCTTCAAGGTTCGCTCGACGATCCGACCTGGCTCACCGAATCGGCCTATGCACATCCGCTGACCGATCTCTCTGGTGGCTCACGACAGCTCTCGCATTCGCGCTTGCGGCGATTGCTAAAATCGGTCGTACTCCTGATCGTGCTCATGATTCCACTCTCGATCGCGCTTGTCGGCGCCGCCGTATACTGGGGGGCCCGAAACGCCGACGCCCAACCAGCCGACGCGATTGTGGTGATGGGCGCCGCGCAGTTCAACGGGAGACCGTCGCATGTATTCGAATCCCGGCTCGATCACGCGTTTGACCTGTACGAGCGGGGATACGCGACAACGATTGTATTGACGGGGGGAAGTGTTCCGGGCGATGCCTTCACTGAGGCGGAAACAGGCGCCCAGTATCTGATCGAACTGGGAGCGCCGGAGTCCGCGATACGCCTGGAAAACCAGGGCCGAGACTCCTGGGAAAGCCTGCAGGGCGTTGCCGCCGTGCTGGATGGCATGAATGTCGACTCGGTGCTGATCGTGAGTGATGGATATCATCTGTTGAGATCGGAACTGATGGCGAGGGAACTCGGATTCACGACTTACGGCTCAGCGGCGCCTGACAGTCCGATCCGGCCATGGTCGGCAAACGAGTTTTCGTACGTGATTAGGGAAACCGGCGGAATATTTGCGCTGGTCCCAACGCTGATCGGGTTGGATTAGACGGGTAATCCCTGGCGGTCCGAACCTGATCGAAGAGGCAGGCGCCGACATTGGTCGGTCACTCGCGAGTAACATCGTCGTCGTCGAATTCCACGTTTAGCGTCGCATCGGCGTTGGCCGGAACTGGTTCGAACGTGGCAATGACGAGGGTGGTGCCGGAGGGGAGACTCGAACTCCCACGCCTTTCAGCAATGCATTTTGAGTGCACCGCGTCTGCCATTTCGCCACTCCGGCAAGTGCCTGCGCAGTGTACAGCAGAGCCCCGCCGCGGTGCATTGATGATCCATTCCGTTGTCCATTTCGGGCCTGCCTGCGTCATACTTGGCCCCGACTTCGCATCCATCTATCGCCTGAGTGCTCCTGTCTCCTGGTTGAGGTCGTTTCCCGGTGTATGTTCTTGAACCGATGACACAGGATGATGTCGATGAAGTCAGCCAGGTCGAACGCCTGTGTTTCACGAATCCGTGGCCAATTTCCGCATATCGCCGGGAGCTTCGCAATCCGGAGCAGAATTACTATCTCGTGCTCCGTTACGACCCGGCCGCGGACCACATCGAACATGATGAATCCGATCACTCCAATGGGGAGTTCGGGCTGATCGCGCCACGACCGGTCTCCCGGAGGCCGCGCCGATTCATCTTCTGGCCGATCGGCAGGCGACTTGAAAACGCCACTCCCCCTCCGATCATAGGCTTTGCGGGTATGTGGAACCTTTGCGATGAGGCCCACATCACGACGATCGGGGTGATTCCTGAACTGCGCGGGCGCGGACTCGGCGAGTTGCTGTTTATCGCCCTGATCGACGAGGCGATCCGCCGTCGAGTCAACTGGTTGACGCTCGAGGTCCGGGTAAGCAATCTGGAAGCGCAAGCGTTGTACAAGAAGTACACGTTTACCGTGCAGGGCCGCCGGTCGCGTTACTACAGCGACAATAACGAAGATGCGTTCGTGATGTGGTCTGGTTCGCTCAAGGACTCGGACTATCTGCGCCAGGTCGAGGATCGCCGCCGCCGTTTGGCGCATAAGATGAGCTTCGACCAGGAACCGAGTTCACGCTGATGCGGACACGCTCGCCCGCAACTGGATTCAGCCCGTGAACATCCTGGGCATCGAAACCTCATGCGATGAGACGGCCGCCGCGATTGTGGTGGATGGTCGCGTCGTGCTTTCGAATGTGATCTCGTCGCAGATCGCGTTACACCAAACCTACGGCGGAGTGGTGCCGGAATTGGCCGCACGCGGGCAGGTGCAGTCGATCATTCCGGTTGTCCGGACAGGGGTCGCCATGTCGGGAATCGGGTTCGACGAGATCGACGCCGTTGCCTTCACCCAGGGACCCGGACTGGCGGGCTCGCTCGTCGTCGGCGTCAACGCCGCCAAGGCGCTTGCGATGTCGTTAGTCGTGCCGCTGATTCCGATCAATCATCTCGAGGCGCATGTCTACGCGAATTGGCTGCAACTTCCCGCACAGGAATTCAAACCGCCGCGCCTGCCGGCGGTGTGCCTGCTGGTGTCAGGCGGTCACACCGAATTGCTCCTGATAGAGGAGATAGGTCGGGCCCAGGTCCTTGGCCAGACGATTGACGACGCCGCCGGGGAGGCATTCGACAAGGGCGCGCGGTTGCTGGGGCTTGGCTACCCTGGTGGTCCCGCCATTCAGGCCGCCGCCGTTGGCGGCGATCCGGACCGCTATGCGTTGCCGCGATCGAGCCTTGGCGGGTCACTGGACTTCAGTTTCTCCGGGCTCAAGACGGCGCTGCTCCGCGCAGTCGAACCGTATCGCATTGCCGAGGACGCGCCGGCGCCGAAATCCGGGACACTCTTCCCGGAACATCGCCCGCGCCGGTTCCGGGACGACTTGCCGGTTGCCGACCTCGCGGCGTCGTTCGAGGCGGCGATCGTCGACGTGCTGGTCGGGAAGACGATCCAGGCCGCCAGGGAGCATGACGTCCGTTCGATCCTCATTGCAGGCGGCGTGGCGGCGAATCTCCGGCTCCGGGACCGGCTCACCGCGTGCGTGACTGAAGAGTGGAGGGTATCGAAACCGCCAGAGATTCGCTGGCCAGATTTTTCGTTGTGCACCGACAACGCGGCGATGGTCGCCGGTCTTGGCTTCGTGCAATATGAACGCGGGGAGGGTGGCGGTCTCGACGAGGACGCTTACCCGCGCTGGCCGATCGGGTCTTCAGTCGTTCACGATTCCAGCTAGTGGGACCAGCGCCGGGCAAGGGCCAGACAACGTCCGGCCAGGCACAGCCAACGGCCAACTTTGCAGTCCGGCGCCTTACTATCGGGAGATTTCTCGAATGACGATCACGACCGACGAATCCGCCGCGTATGACGCCACGATAGACCTCGGTTTGCAACTTGCCAGCGACCTCGCCGTGCGGGCCGGTGCCATCCTCCGCGATCGCCTGCACACCGAGCGCGAGGTCACGTTAAAGGGCATTGTCGATCTCGTGACCGATGCTGACCATGCATCCGAGAAGCTGATCTGGGAAGGCCTGCACACTGCCTTTCCCATGCACCGGATCATCGGGGAAGAGGGGTCGGTCGGTGCTGACTCGACAATTGAAGAGCAGCCATTCGGCTGGGTGTTCGATCCGCTAGACGGAACCACCAATTACGCCCATCGGTATCCACATTTCGCGGTTTCGATCTGTTTGGAGTATCGGGGGACACCAGTCGTGGGCGTCGTCTACGATCCAATGCGGGAAGAGGTGTTCTCCGCGCGCCAGGGAATGGGCGCCACCCTCAATGGCGAGCCGATATTCGTGTCCGCGACCGACCTGCTCCAGAGCGCGCTGTTGGCGAGCGGATTCTCATACGACCTTGCGGATCGACGCGGTCAGATGGTGCTTTGGGAGCTCTTCAATAACCAGGTCCGCGGCCTGCGGCGAGACGGGGCGGCGGCGCTCAATCTCTGTTACGTTGCTTGCGGTCGCCTCGACGGTTACTGGGAGCGACCGGTCCAATCGTGGGACATGGGAGCCGGGGTGATCATCGTCCGCGAGGCTGGCGGCGTCGTCACCGCACTGGAGCACGATAGCTTCGACCTCTACGCGCCGGAAGTGCTCGCCACGAATCCCCACATCCACAGCCATATGCGCGAGGTGATCCATTCCGCGCCGAACCATGTGACCCGATGAGGAGACAATCTGTCGTAAACCCGCGGTGTATTATGATCCTCTCTGCGAGGCGCGCCAGGATTGGTTGAGGGGGAAGTCCTGTCTGGAAGGATCCGCGTCAGAGTTGCTTGCGGACGCAGTGGAATGTGCGGCAACCGAACGGGCCGTGTTCGGTGAATCGCCACCAATCACCCCTGGCATGCACGCATGCCGGAAAGGAGGTTTGCGTCGATGAAACTGATCCTTGCGGTTGTCCAGGACGAAGATACAGACGCGCTCACCGATGCGCTGGTCGGAGCGGGCTATCGCTTCACCAAGATCAGCACGACCGGGTCTTTCCTGAGGACCGGCAACACCAGTCTCATGATCGGGGTCGAAGACGCCGGGGCGCCGGGCGTCATGGATATTCTCCAGCGGACGTGTCGAAGACGAACGCAAATCGCCGTCCCGTACTCCCCGGCGCTTGAGCCTGGGCTGCTCTACATGCCCGAGAACTTCGAGGTCGAAGTTGGCGGCGCGGTCGTATTCGTGGCCAACGTCGCTCGCTTCGAGCGGATCTAGAGTGTGTCTTCAAGCGACCCCTGGTCCATGACTCGCACCGGTGATGCAAATTATTTGGGTCCGATAGGGCCAACACGGTGATGATGGGAGCGCGCGACGTAGGGGCGGACCCCCGGCGCAAACAGCACGTGGCCAACTGCGTGCCAGGGGTGGTCCGCCCGAATGTCGCGTTCCGAAATGGACTGACAACCCCGCACGTCTCCCGGCGAGGTGTTTGTCGTACCGGGATCGGCCCTTACGAGAATTCTCCGCGATCGGGATAATGCGCATCACCCATTAGGTGATCCGTATCAAGGACTGTTATGTCGAATATAGAGAATGGCAATGGAAACTGGGTCGCTCGTGTCTCGCGAGACGACATAATTGAGGTTGCTAGGCAACTTGTCTCCATCCTGAGCGTGAGCGGCGATGAGCTCGAGATCATGAAGTTCGTGCAGCGTTGGTTGGACGAGCGCGGCATCGGTTATGTCGTTACCGCTAACGATCCAAATCGCCCGAATGTGATCGCGACCGTCGGCAATGTCGAATCCGGGCCGATCATCGCCATGAATGGGCATCTGGACACGGTTCCGGTTTCAGACGCGTCATCCTGGAAAACGGACCCCTTCGAGGGGGTGCTCAGCGACGATCGGTCGCGCATCTACGGGCGGGGCGCGTCCGATATGAAGAGTTCGGTGGGCGTGATGATGACGATGCTCGACCTCTTCAAGGACGCCGAGCTAACCGGCGCGTTGCAGGCTCACATCGTCTCCGACGAAGAAATCGGCGCCCGCTTCGGGACCCTGCATGTGCTTGCCGAGATCGAGGACGGACGCTTGGCCCGCCCGGACTATGTCTTTATTGGTGAGGGCAGCGAACTCAAGGTCCGCAACGCTGAGCGAGGCGGGTTGGCGATCAACGTCACGTTCCTGGGCCGGGCGGCGCACACCGCGGCCGCCCGCGTCACCGGTATCAACGCCATCGCCAAAGCGGCCAAGGGCGTGCTCGCGCTGGAGGAGCATCTGGCGCAATTTCACCCCTCAGTCGGTCATCCGGTGATCAGCATCAACCTGATCGAGGGCGGCGTCGCTCACAACGTGGTTCCCGGATCGTGCACGATCTCGATCGACCGGCGGCTGATCCCCGGCGAGACGAAGCAGAGCGTAGTCGCGGAGATTGTCGCAAAATTTGACGCGATTGCCGCCGATGATCCGGACTTCCAGTACGAGCTGGATGTCGATCCTGACGGCAGCTACATCGCCGCCAACATCACCGCCGAGGATTCCCCGCTGGTGCGGGCGTTTCAGGAGAGCGTCCGTCGCGTGCTCGGCAAGGAACCGGAGTTCTTTGTGCAATGGGCTGGCATGACCGATGGCCGGTTTTACCGCCAGCACAACATTGACACTGTCGGCATGGGACCGCGCGGCGAGGGCGCCCACGGGGCCAACGAGTCGATTGCTGTCAACGACCTCGTCCTCGAAGGCAAAATCTACGCCGACACTATCGCGCGGCTCCTCAAGGCGAGGTAGTCATTCTCGAATCCAATGGGGATGTGTCGCTACACCTGCTCTCATCTCATTTCGAGCGAAGGCGAGAATTCTCGCCCGGGAGGCCATCGTCGCTTGCAGCGGGACCGCACCTGTGAAGCCCGCTGCGCCCGCAACACTGATCGAAAGGCAACGAAGTGCTCAAGGGAATCGACCCGCTGTTGTCTCCCGAGTTACTGCACGCACTCGCGGCGATGGGTCACGGCGACGAGATCGTCCTCGTCGATTGCCATTATCCGGCGGTTTCGACGGCGCGCCGCCTTGTCCGGCTCGATGGGGCGGATTTGCCCGCCGTGGCGCGGGCGGTGCTTTCGGTGCTACCGGTCGATGACTTCATCGACAAGCCAGTGGCCGCGATGGAAATGGTGGACACCCCGGAAGTGATCCCCGATGTGCAACGGGAGGTGTTCGGCCTGGTCCGCGAGGCAGAGGGGCGTGACGTCGGTGTCGAGCGCATCGAGCGGTTTGCGTTCTACGACCGTGCCCGGGAGGCATTCGCAATCGTCGTCACCGGCGAGAGTCGCCCGTATGGCTGCGTCATCTTCAGCAAGGGCGTCGTTCGCTGATGGGCTAACGCCGAACCAGCCCGAAGCGGAGGTGGTCAACCCGAACGCCGTCGATGACGAGCAGTCCTACGGCTATCCCTTCCTCCCGGAATCCGGCCCTGGTCAATACCCGCCGGGAAGCCATATTCCCAACCGCCGCGACCGCCTCCAGCCGCGACAGATCGAGTCTGCCGGGATCGAATGCGATTTCAATTACCAGCTCCAATGCTCCGCTCGCCACGCCTCGTCCCTGAAATGCCTCCGATACCGTGTAGCCAACCGATGCGACGCCGTGTTCGCGGCTGGCAGCGTCAAGGGTGATCCAACCGGATGGTGATCCGGCGTGCTCTATGACCCACTATGCCTTGGCCGAGAATCTCCTGTCGAGGGGATCGTTCGCTCGCTGCTGGAGGATGGACCGGAGCCGCTCCAAAGAGTACTCCCGCAGCGGCTGAAACCGGCTCGCCGACGATTCCGCGCGTACGGCGAGCAAGAACTCGGTGTCAGCGGCCGTGGCCCGCCGAATCGTCACCCTCGAGGTCATTGCGGACTCACGGGCGACCTGGGCACAGGGGCGTCGCCGTGAATCGACGTCCGCCGAAACGATGGCGCCCACCAGTTCCAGCGACCCATCAACCGCATTGCCGCCGGCAAGGCGACGAGCCGGATCAACGTGGCGTCGATCAACACCGCCACGGCCAGGCCCATCCCGATCTGCTGAATCACCTGCAACTCGCTGCCGCCGAAGGCGGCGAACACGATCACCATGATTAAAGCCGCCGAAGTTACGATTCGGGCCGATCCTCGCAGGCCGATCTCGATGGCGCGGTTGTTGTCCCCGGTGTCGAGGCAGGCCTCGCGAATCCTGGAAAGCATGATCACCTCGTAATCCATGCTGAGACCGAACATGAAGCAGAACATCAGCACCGGCACGATCACGATCGTGTAGCCAAGCGGCTCGAATCCGAGGATGCCGGAGAGATGACCCTGCTGGAACACCCAGACCACCGCTCCGAACGATGCCGACAGGGAGAGCAGGTTGAGCAGGATCGCCTTGATCGGGAGCAGCACCGACCGGAACTGAGCCAACAGCACGAGTGCCGTGGCAAGAAGCACGAAACCGAGCGTCCAGGGCGCCCGGTTCGAGATGTGTTCGATGAGATCGACGCTGGTGGCCGTTTCGCCGCCAACCATCACGGTGAAGTCGCCGTCCGAGAGTGGGAGATGCTCATTCCGGATCGTCTCCATGATGTCTTTCGCGGTGTCCGATCGCGCCGTGGCGTGCACATTGACCTCAATCACGGCGGCATTTTCCGTGAGATACGGTTTGACGACTCTGGCGAGGTCCTGATCAACCCGAATTCCGCCGGAGAGAAAACTCGAGCCAATGCCGGGCGGCATGAACGACCAGACGCTCACGACGTGGCCGACGCCCTCGATCCCGGAAAGGGCATTCGCGAACTCGGAGAGTGCTCGCAAGTTACGCGCAGTCGTCATTTGTTGCTCGTTGCGGGGAACGACGACGATCGTGATCGGCGACAGGGCGCCTGTCGAGAATTCTGCCTGAACTGTTTCGAACATCTGGCGGGACGGTTGCGATGCCGGCAATACGGTCATCGTTGGCGGCTCGGGTTTCATTTGGAGCACAGGCGCCGCGAACAGAAGGAGGAGCGCACACGTCGCGACCAGGGCGAAGCCTGGATGGCGGTCGAGCAGCGCCCTCGTTGCGACCGCGATCCGAGCGAACTGGCCGGTATCCGCCAACTTGAGGCGGTGGGGAACGACCTGCCGACCGAGCGCACGATGCCCGAGCAGGAAGAGCGCGGCCGGAAGAGCGGTGAAGCTCACCAGCACGCCGAAGATCACGACGCACGAGCCAGCCAAAGCAGTGGCAGTCGCGGCTTCCAGGCCAAATGTCAGCAAACCGAGCAACCCGATGGCGACCGCAGCGCCGCTGACGATAATCGTTCGGCCGGCGGTCGCCATTGCAATCCCGATCGACTCCTCTCGTCCGTTCGTGGCCAACTGTTCGCGGTACCGGGTGACGAATATCAGGGCATAATCGATGCCGATGGCGAGGCCGATCATCATCACCACATTAATGGTGAACACACTCGTTTCGATGTAACGCGAGACGAGAACAACAGTCGTCAGCGTCGGCAGCAGGGCCAGAACCGTCGCGACCAGGGGCAATCCAGCAATTGCGACGCCGCCGAAAACGACAAGCAGCACGATCAAGGTGATCGGAATCGATATCATTTCGGCCCGCGCCAGGTCCGAGGAGGTGAGGTCCCGGAACTCGCTGGTGATGGCCGGCCAACCACCGATCTGGACGTCGAGCACATCGTTGCGCAGAAGATTGCGAAGGCGCGGAATCCCGGTGGCCGCCGCCTTTACGTTCTGGTCGACCATGACGATCGCCAGGCTTTGCCGCTCATCATCCGAAATCAGCAGCGGGCGCAGCGCCCCGTTGGCGCTCGTGCCCCAGGTGTGGATGGCGGTCACCGAGGGATCCAGGCGAAGTGGCGCGACAGTGCGTTCGACTTCGCGCTGGAAGGCGGTGTCGGTGGCGGTCAATTGCCCAGTTGGGTCAGAGAACAGGATGTAATGAGCGGTGGAATGACGGCCAAATTCATCGCTCAGGCTGTGATCGACCTGCACCGACTCTGACCCTGAAGGCAACCACCCGCCGGTTGAGAGGTTGTCATTGACCGTGATTGCGAAGGGCAGGCAAGCCAGGGCAATCATCGCGGGGACGATCAGCATGGGCCGCGTGTGAAGGCACACGAAATGACCCCAATGAAGCAGGGCGCGAGAGAGGAAATCAGGCTGTCGCGGCGGGGTTGAGTCAATCGAATCCTGTGCCACCTGGAGGTAAACTCCCGCCTTGGTTGGGTGTGCCGCAAAACGAAAAACGACTTCCGTTTCCGCGGATTCAGATCTGGTCACCGCCGGAAGTGTAAACCTCCATGCTTTGTGGCAAGGTTCCATGAGGCATGCTCAAGAAGCGACATCATTCGGGAGGAATCGGAACGACATGGCAACGGCAACCAAACAAAAAGGCGCGGCCACGTTCGATCGAACTCTCTCCGACGATGTCTACCTGCTGGCGGGATTGTTGGGGGACGTTATCCAGTCGCTGGCTGGTCCGGACGCGTTCGAACTTGAAGAGAATGTTCGCGCGCTCGCCAAGGAGCTGCGCTCGGGGGACGAAGGCGCCAGCGCGCGCCTCGAATCCATTATTCAGGGGGCCGACACCGCCGACCTGCGCATCCTGATTCGGGCATTCACCAATTATTTCCAGCTCATCAATCTGTCTGAGGATAACGAGCGAATCCGCCGTATCCAGCGGCGCGAGTATGCCGAACCGGACCGGCCACGTCGCGGCTCGATCCGTGAAGCGGTCATCGGTCTCGCTCGACGCGGTGTCGATGCCGATGCCGTGCGTCAACTGTTGGCCGGCGCCCAGGTCCGGGTGGTGCTCACGGCGCACCCGACGGAGGCCAGGCGGCGCACGGTGATCGACAAGCTGGCGCGCGTGTTTTCCGTTATTCGAAATCTCGACGAGCGTCGGGCCTTGCCCTACGAGTTGGAGCGGGCACGCATCCGACTCTCGGCAACGATTGCCGAACTCTGGAGCTCCAACGAGGTCCGTTCCGCGAAGCCCACGGTGCTTGACGAGGTGCGCGCGGTGCTTGTGTACTTCGGTTCGACATTCGTCGAGGTCATCCCCGACATTTACCGCGATCTTGAAGAGGCTCTCGCCGAATGCTATCCGGATGCCAAGATTACCGTCCCACCATTCCTGACCTTTGGCTCGTGGATCGGCGGTGATCGCGATGGCAACCCGTTTGTGACTCCGGCGGTGACGGTCGAGGCGCTGCGCATAATGCGCACGGCCGCGTTGGCGAATTTGGAATACCGGTTGACTGAGCTTTCCGGCCGGTTGTCCGTCTCAGAGCTGATGACGAGCCAGGCTACGTCCCTTGGGCCCTTGCTTGACCACTACAAGCACATGTTTCCCGAACTCGCCGCCGATCTTGAGCGCATCAATCCTGGCGAGCCATACCGCCAGGCGGTGACGCTGATGCGCGAGCGGCTCCGGGCCACGCGTGACAAGCGCGAGCACGGATATCGACTCGTCGCTGACCTCGTGGAGGACTTGCGCCTGATCGAGTCCACGCTGATCGAACAATCGGCCGGAATGATCGCCGGCGGTGAGTTGCATGACACGATTCGCCTGGTTGAAGTCTTTGGATTTGATTTCGCGACGCTGGATGTCCGCGATCACGCCAGGCGACACGCCCTTGCGTTGCACCATGTGCTCGAGATCACGGGTGTGGAACACAATTACGAATCGCTCGATGAGGACGCCCGTTGTGCCTTGTTGCTGGCCGAAATCGACTCGAAGCGACCCTTGATCCCAATCGACCTCGACACCCTTCCCGAAGAGGCGCGGGAGGTGGTCGAAACCTTCCGCACGATCCGTTGGCTCATCAACTACGAGCAACCGGATGCGATCAAGACCTACATCATTTCCGGCGCCGAAACGCCTTCGGACATCCTCGAAGTGTTGCTGCTGATGAAGGAAACCAAGCTGGCTGGACCCGGCGGCGAAGATGCGCGCCTCCGTATCGCGCCGCTTTTCGAAGAAGGCGCAACCCTGCGAAACGCGACGCAGACGATGCGCGCGCTTCTCGGCTGGGAGGCCTACTCAACCGCCCTTGACGCCTCCGGCGGCTGCCAGGAAATCATGATCGGTTACTCCGATTCCAACAAGGATGTCGGCTATTTGGCCTCTACCTGGGCACTGCAACAGGCGCAACAAAATCTGGCCGACCTGTTCTCGTCCCAGGACATTCCCTTCATCTTCTTTCACGGGCGAGGTGGCTCGGTTGGACGCGGTGGAGGACCGACGAATGTCGCGATCCAGGCGCTGCCGCCACACACGGTCGAGGGCCGAATCAAGATGACCGAGCAGGGTGAGGTGATATCGGCCCGGTATTCGACCCTCCCGATCGCGCATCGCGAGATCGAGCTGGCGCTTGGCGCGATCCTGATCCGCTCGGTCGATCTCAAGAATCCTCGGCTACAAGACGACCAGTCGCAGTACGAGTCTTCGATGAATGCCATGGCCGATCGCTCGACCGAGGTTTATCGCGATCTCGTCTACGGCGACCTGGATTTCGTCACGTTTTTCCACCAAGCGACACCAATTGACGCTATCGTCCGGCTCCAACTCGGCTCCAGACCGGCAAGACGAGTGACCTCGAACCGCATCCAGGACTTGCGTGCCATCCCGTGGGTCTTCTCGTGGACCCAGGCCCGGATTATCCTGCCCGCTTGGTACGGGCTAGGCACGGCCCTCGAGGAAGCAATCGAGCGCGAGGGAATCGACGTGCTACGGGCGATGGAGGAAGAGTGGCCATTCTTCCGCGCGACGATTTCCAATGCCGAGTTGGCGATGGCGAAGACCGATCTGCCGATTGCCGAGCGATATGTCGCTCTCGTCCAATCGACCGAGATTCGCGATCGGATTTGGACGCAGGTCAAAGCCGAATATCAGCGCGCCGAAACCGCGCTCCTGCACATTCGTAATCAGGAACACCTGCTCGACGGCGAATCGGTGCTCCAGCGATCGATTCGACGGCGCAACCCATATGTCGATCCGCTCTCGTTCATCGAAATCGAGTTGCTCAAGCGGTTACGCGACAACCCAGATGACGAAGATGTGGTGAACACGCTCCATCTTGCCGTCAACGGCATCGCCGGTGGACTCCGCAATACTGGTTAGGCGTCATTCCGCCACGGGGCGCCATTCGATCAGAGAAATCTCTTTACCGCGGCGAGCAATTCGCCGGGGCCGTTGCGGCGTATCCAGCAGGTCCAGATTCCTTCTCTCGATGGCGCTCGGTGAAATGACAATAAAACGCTTCGCGACGAGACGCGACGCCGCCACCCGGTGGAAGGACAGACTCACGCTACACTCAGCACATGAACGACGGCCAACCTCTCCAGCTCGACGTTGCCCCGATTCTCGATCAGCCACACCTGTTCGTTGACGTCGCGGTGTCGCGCATCCTGCCTGGCGGCCGAGGGGGCATCTACACGTATGTCGCGCCAGCGGGACTCGCGGACCGAATTGAACGCGGCCTGCTCGTGATCGTGCCGATGCAGAAGCGGCGCCATCCCGGAATGGTCGTAGACATTTTCAACGAGCAGCCTGATTTCGAGACGCGGCCAATACACTCGATTCCCGAACCCAGGGTTTTGCTGGACGCGGACCGGCTCGAAACAGCGGAGTGGCTGGCGCGGGAAACCGCCAGCGCCGTTTATGCGACCGCTTCACTCTTCCTGCCTCCAGGGATGCACACGCGAATGGTGGATGTCTACAGCGTCGCCAACGACCTCTCCGACGATGACGAACTCGGCCTCACGCCGGCGCAACTCAAGGTCATCCAATTGTTGCGGCAACAGGGTTCGATGACTATCGATCAGTTGCGTAACGCCTCCGGGCAATCGCTTTCGACGGTGATGGACAAGCTCCAGCAACTTGATCTTGTTAGCCACGACATTCGTGTCAACCAGCAGATGCCGGGAGTACGCCACGAGCGGTTCGTGCGATTGCTTGACGATGATTACAGCAAGACGAGCCGCTCACCGAAGCAGACGGCAATCATTGAACATCTCGTGGAACGCGAACGGTTTCGCCGCAGCGACGCAGCCGATCTTGTCGCAATCGCCGACCTTCGCGACTCCCTCGAAGTCGACGCTTCGTCGCTTGCGGCGCTGGAGTCGAAAGGATTGATCGAGGTCGTCGACCTGCCGAACACCGAAGCGCCGGTTGCCGCGGCCGCGCCGGCTCCGGTGCTGTCGCCCGAACAGGCAACCGCATGGTCTACCCTGGAACGGGCGCTGACCGCGGAAGATTCAACCCCGCACCTGCTTTTCGGCGTCACCGGCAGCGGCAAAACCGAAATTTACTTGCGCGGAGTGGCGTGGTGCTTGCGCCACAGACGCTCGGCAATCGTCCTCGTCCCGGAAATCGGGCTCGCTACCCAGGTTGTGCGCCGGTTCGTGGACCGGTTTCCGGGGCAGGTGGCGGTGTTCCATTCGCAGCTCACCGAGAGTCAGCGTTACGAGATCTGGCAGGGGATCGAGGCAGGCGACCACAAGGTCGTCGTTGGACCCCGGTCCGCCATCTTCGCCCCTGTCCGAAATCTCGGCATGATCGTGCTTGATGAGGAGCACGACAGCGCATACAAGCAGGAGAGCGAGCCTCGATATCACGCCCGAATGCTCGCCGAACACCTGGCAGAGAAACGGGGGGCGGTGCTCGTGCTCGGCAGCGCCACCCCGAGCGTTGAGTCGGCCTGGCATGCCGATCGCGGAGGCTACTGTCGTATCGTCCTGCCGGAGCGAGTGAATCCCGCCTCGGCTCGCCACGCCTCTGCCACGCTTGAGCTCCCTGAGGTGGAAATCGTCGATCTCAAGCTGGAATTGCAGGCCGGTCACACCAGCCTCCTCAGCCGTTCGTTGACAAGCGTGGTAAATCGATCGCTCGAACGTGACGAACAGGCGATCATCCTTCTCAATCGACGCGGAACCTCGACCGTCGTCCTGTGTCGTGCTTGCGGGCATCGCGTGACGTGTCCCTTGTGCGAAATCCCACTCGTTTATCATCACGATCGTCAGCAAATGATGTGTCATCGGTGCGACCATCGCGAACCGCCACCGCAGAAATGCCCCGATTGCGGGGGACGACTCGATTACTTCGGGGCAGGCACCCAGCGAGTCGAGGAGGAGGTCCGACGTACCTTCCCTGAGGCGCGAGTAATGCGATGGGATCAGGATGCCGTACGCAAGCAGGGTGGTTACGAACAGATGCTGGGTCACGTCGAGCGGCACGAGGTGGACATCGTGGTTGGAACCCAAATGGTGGCCAAGGGGTTCGACCTGCCGAAGGTGACCGCGATCGGGGTCGTTCAGGCCGATACCATCCTGCACTTGCCAGACTTTCGGAGCGGCGAGCGCACATTTCAGTTGCTGACTCAGGTGGCGGGCCGGGCAGGGCGCCGCGCAACCGGCTCGAAAGTGGTGGTGCAAACGTACACTCCGGATCACTACGCGATCGTTGCCGCCGCGCGGCACGACTATGACGCGTTCTTCATCGAGGAAATCGACTTTCGCGAACGGCATCTGTTCCCGCCGTTCGTGCGCCTTGGGCGCTATCTCTACCGGCATGACAAGGAACATTCCGCCGCGCTGGAATCAGAGATGATGGCGAGGGAGATTGCCCGTCACGCCAGGCGACTCGGTTCGTCGATTGACATCCTGGGTCCGACCCCGGCATTTGCCGCCAAGGTCCGCGGCAAGTTCCAATGGCAAATCGTCTTGCGCTCGGTTGAGCTCGAGACCATGTTGGTGGACTTGCCGATTCGACCGGGGTGGGTGGTCGATATTGACCCTCAAAGTATGCTTTGAGCGATGCGGGTCGGAAATGATGGTTGTTGGTAGTCCCCTCTTTGTAGTGACTTCCCGACGAGCTCTCAAGCGGGCAGGACATTGGCAGCCGGTGGAACTTTGAGGAGTAATCGGTTAATGGCAGTCCTGGATATTGTGATGGAGGGCGATCCACGGTTGCGCCAGAAGGCCGTCAAGATTCGCCAGGTGGACGAAAGCATTCGCAAGCTCGCGAACGATATGTACGAGACGATTCCGGCGGCGGAGGGTGTCGCCGTCGCCGCCCCGCAGATTGGGGTATCGCGCAGATTGATCGTGATTCGGTATACAGAAGTGGACGAAGACGACGAGGTAGATGAGGGTGTCGATGTCAACTACAGGCTCGCCAATCCGGAGGTGGTTCGTGGTTATGGCAGTCAGGTAGGCCTTGAGGGTTGCCTGAGCATCCCTGGCTGGGTTGGCGAGGTGCCTCGCCATGAATCGGTCACCGTCAAGGCGATCGACATGGAGAACAAAGCGGTCCGGATCAAGGCCTCAGGATACCTGGCACGTGTCTTGCAGCACGAAATCGACCATCTTGACGGCATCCTCTTCACCGATCGCGTGGAGGACAAGGAAACCATCAAGTTTGTCGGTACGGATGATGATGACCGGGATTTGTAATTGATCGTCATTCCGACGAAGGAGGAATGACGATCAATTACTGCGCGCAAATGACCCGCTGGTTCCCGCGGCGAATGGACCGTTCTTACTTAAGCGCGATTGGATGCTGACCAACCCGGCGTTGCTCCGCTTCAATGATGGCGACGATGTTGTCCAACGCGTCATCGAGTTTGTTTGATTCGTTGCACACAACATAGTCGAACTCACCCACCCGCTCGAGTTCCTCACAAGCGGTGCGGAATCGCTTCCTCAGCACGCTATCCTTCTCGGTCTTGCGGTCCCGCAGGCGATAAAACAGTGATTCCATCGACTCGGGCAGCAAAAACAACGACGCGGTGTTTGAGATTTTGCGCCGCAGTGTGGCCGCGCCCTTGACATCGACCTTGATGATTACGTGCTGACCACGCTGGAGCGCTTCCTGAATTGGACGTTTTGGCACGCCGTAGAGATTCTCGTACACCAGCGCGTGTTCGATGAACTCGCCCTCCTCGATCTGTCGTTCGAATTCATCACGATCAAGAAAGATATAGTGGACGCCATTGATTTCCTCCGGACGCATCGGTCGGGAGGTGGCCGTGACCACGTACTGTGCATCCGGATAGACGACACGAAGTTTTTCTATGACCGAGTCCTTGCCGACTCCGGATGGCCCCGAGATGATGATCACGCGCGGAAATTGCGATTCGCCGATCTTCCGGAACCGGGAGTTCCCGTCCTCGCAAAGCGCGGCGATCTCTGGGTCATCCGGGGTAAGGTAGGTCGTCACGGAGAGTCGATCCAGTTCGGTCGGCTGAGGCAAATTGGTCTTTCTCCCGATTGCAAGGCGATTGCGGGAACGAGGGCTCCGCGGACGGTACGGACCTGAAGGGTGCTAGTGTGCCATGTTCGATGTGCTGACGGTGGCGGCGACTGCCGACGAACTGAATGACTCAATACTCGATGGCCGAATCCAGAAAATCGGTCTGGTAAACCAAACGACAATTGCCGTCGAAGTCTATGCGAAGGGCCGCCGGCGCGCCCTGGTCGCAAGCGCCGATTCGGATGATCCCGCGATTTGGCTGGATGATCGGATGCCGTCCACGGACCCGAGCCTGATCACGCCGTTTGGGCTGCAACTTCGCAAGTACGTGCGTGGAGGATTCCTGATCGGCATCGAACAACCCGCGATGGAGCGGATTGTTCGGCTCAGTATAGTGAAGCGGCTCTCACCTCACAATTCGAAACGCGACGACGACACGGTCGGAGAGATCCTCGATGATGACGATGAGTTGGTTGCGCAAGACGTCACGTCTATTTGGTCGGAGGACATGAATCGAGTCGAGCTGTTTGTCGAAACCATGGGTCGCCACAGCAACCTCATCCTGGTCGATAGCGCCGGCGTCATCATGGAGAGCGCCAAACGCGTCACGCCGCGAATGAGCCGGGTCCGCCCGATTTTGCCAAAGGTTCGCTACACGACGCCTCCCGTGCCCGTCAAGCCAGACCCCCGCCGCCTGACGTCAGCGGGTGTGGAGGCACTGCTCGCTGACGCGAAGCCAGGCGCCAGGCTGGAGGAGGTATTGGTTCGAGGATTGCGTGGCGTCAGCCCGCAAATCGCCCGTGAAATCGCGTTCCGCCTGACCGGAGATTCGAAAACGAAGACCGAAGACGTCGCCCCGGCTCTGATAGCGGAACTGGCCCGCCACACCCGCAATCTCTTCGAACCGTTGCTGACGAAGAATTGGCAGCCTATGGTCTACGAGCAGGAGCGCCTCCCGATCGGCTACGCCGCTGTACCGATGGCGCACCTCGCGGCGATCGCCGGACCGAAAGCGGCCCAGACAATTTCTGAGGCGGTCGTCTTGCTCCGGAAAACTGACGGTGACGTTGGACCGCGCGACCACGCCCAGCGCCGGACGCGAATCGTCGCCGCCGTCGAGCGGGAGCGGGGGAAGGCTTCGAAGCGGTTGCACTCGCTTCAGGAACAGCACAAACGGTCCGCAAGTGCCGACCAGTTGCGCACGTGGGGCGAAATGATCTTCGCCTACATCTGGCGGATCCGGCCTGGCGATGTGCGGCTTGAGGTCGATGGCACGGTCATCCCGCTCGACCCCGCCCTGAGCGCCAGGGACAACGCCCAGGCGTATTTCGAGGAATACCGCAAGGCGCAGCGCGCCGGAAGTCAGCTGCCCAGGCACATTGCGGAGGTGGAGACCGAGCTTGGATACCTTCGGCAGCTGCGTGTGCAGGCCGAGCAGGCGGAGGGATTCGTCGCGATCGAGACGATCCGCCAGGAATTTGAAGAGCACTCAGGCGGGCGCCAGTCCGTCGGTGAACGGCCAGCGTCCCGGAGCAAGAAGCGGACCCCGAGAAAGGTGGCGGGCCTCACCGAAGCGTCCGGCAACGCGATCTTTATCGGACGTTCCGGACGTGAGAATGACCAGGTGACGTTTGACATCGGCGGCGGTGACGATACCTGGCTTCACGCCCGGGGTGTTCCTGGATCGCATGTGATTGTCCGCTGGTTGCGTCCCGCGGACGATGAGGACGAGGTCGCCGTCGAGACGGCCGCCGCGCTCGCGGCGCACTACAGCCAATCGCGGGCGGCGGGATTGGTCGAAGTCGATGTCACGCGCCGCAAGAACGTGCGCAGGGTCAAGGGTTCTGGTCCCGGCATGGTCACGTACCGCAACGAACGGACGATCGCGGTGCGGCCCCAGGACGAAGCATCGCTGAAAGCAGCGGGCCGGCTCGATTAACCAGGACGGGCTTGATGAAATCTTGTTAGCCCAATCCCCGCTTTCGCCCGAGAAACGAAGTCTATCCGGCCAGTGCCTCTTCTTCCACTTGGCGGAGACCCGTCTTGGCGAAGATGGCGGAGATCAGCACGCCAACCTCATAGAGGATGACAAGTGGAATCGCAACGACAGCCATATTTACGGGATCAGTGCTCGGTGTGATGATCGCCGCGACAATGACGAGCATCAGGTAAGCGTATCGCCGCCACTCGCGCATCTTCTTCGCGGAGACAATGCCGATTTTGGCCAGCACGAACATAATGACCGGCAGCTGGAACGAAAGCCCCAGGCCGATCATGAGTGTCAGAAAGAAACTGAGAATCTCGGCGCCGTCCGGCGTCCATGTAAAAATATCGTCCAGAAAATTGGAAAGAAACAGGAGCGCCCTTGGGGCTGCAACGAAGTATCCGTACGCTACCCCGCCGATGAAGAGGATTGAGACAAAGGGAAGCGATCCGAACACGACTCGCTTTTCTCTCCTTGTCAAGCCAGGCGCGAGGAACGCGATGATTTGGTAAACGATCAGCGGCATGGTGATGGCAATGGCAATGTAGAGGGCAACCTTGAAGTATAGCGTTAGCGGCTCGGCCGGGCCACGGATGTCGTAGCCGGTGCCTTCAAGCTGTGCATGGACCAGCATCTGTTCAAGGACGAACCTGGCGCTGATCGCGCCGAAGACGAAGGCGATCCCCACGCCGATGCAGATCTTCATGATGCGGTCGCGGAGCTCGATCAGGTGCTCTTGCAATGTCATCTCATCGAAGACATCTGGGGAGTTGGGATCGATCTGGGGAAGGCGCGGAATCTTGAACTTCCACGAGGGGACCTTGATGGTGCGCGCCATGACGAATGTTCTCCATTCTGGCGCCAGGCGGGTTCCTGGCGACCGGACTCCGGTAAGGCATGGGCGCGAGGTCAGACCGGATCGGTCAGCGCCGGATCGGACGACCAGAATGGATACACGGTTCGCCGGTTAGCCCACAACTGGTGGGATCGTCGCAGAAAGCAGCCTGGGCAAATGCCAGGCTGCTACCACTTGCTGCCAATGGTCGTTCGCTCGCGGGAGCTACGACTGAGCATGCTCCTCAATGTATTTTACCGCATCGCCGACCGTGCGAATATTCTCGGCATCCTCGTCCTTGATTTCAAGGTCGAATTCCTGCTCCATCGCCATGATCACCTCAACGAGATCAAGCGAATCTGCGTTGAGGTCACCGATGAACTCGGCGCTCTCCACGACTTGCTCGGCATCGACGCCAAGTCGCTCGACTGCAATCGCCTGTACTCGTTCGAGTGTTGTTGCCAAATCCGCACCCTCCTCTGGTTGTAGTGCCGGTCTTCCGCCAGGGCTATCAGTCGCAACTGTCTCCGCGGCGGACAACCCGCGGCCCGGCCGATGGCGACTTCGGCCCATCCCATATTCAACAAAATGCCCGACCGCATCAGGTAATGACACCATACCATGATGCGCGATTTGAGCACTCCGCAGGGATGATACACGACCGCACGATGTATTCGCAGGCGGCCAGGACCAGTGAGCCGACTATGCCAAACCCGGGCCGATATTTCGGGGTTCGGGGATATCGTTCAACGGCCCGCTCGCTCGGCCATCACGAGTTTCGCGCGGCGGCCAGGCCCTCGGAAATGGTTCGCAACACGCCGTTGACGAACTTGCCGGAATTCGGACCGCCGAATCGTTTGGCGATCTCCACAGCCTCGTTAATCGCCGCCTTGAACGGCACCTTGGGCTCGAATAGCAACTCATAAACGGCGACGCGCAAGACGGCGCGGTCGATCGAGGCCAACTGGGCCATCGGATACGCCAGCGCTGCCCGCTCAATGTGCGGATCGATTTCCCGCTCTTTGGCTCGAACGCCGCGAGCGAGCCGTTCGGCATGCGCCGCTACCGGCTCTGGCACAGCCTGGTCTTCATTCCGCCTCAAATGGAACAGGATCTCGTCCAGGCCATGTTCGGTAAGGTCGTCCTCGAACAATGTCTGCATCGCGAAAACCCGAGCCTGATGCAAGGGGGCGCTGCGGTCGATCTTGACGCCTCGACGCTTGACAGGCGACTTGGCCCTGCCTTGCCCCCTGGATTTCGACGGCTTGTCGCGTGAGGCGGGCGCAGGATCGCCGACCTTCGGCTCGAATGGCGGCGTGTCGCTTGATCCAGGTTCGGTCATGATGTTGCAGCGTTCCTAATAACTGGTGAACGGTTAGCTGTCGGCCGAACCGGAAAAGGTCTCTTCGACGCAGAAATCGACCGTGCGCACGGTCATGCCGAGCATGTTCCCGGCGGCAAATCCGATTCGTTTCTGGACCTCGGCGCTCGGCACGGAAACGTTGGTTCCTCGTCGAATGGCGAGCGCGAGGACCGCATCGATTTGGTCCCCACTCACAGGAGCGGCGATCTTGCCATTGTCGTCGTTCTTTGCTTGTCCAGTCGCCGTGCTGGCGACCTTGGCGCCCCGTGAGCGAAGTCCATCGATCCCGTCGATTCCCCGCACGGTCAGTTCGATGAATTCGATGTGCACTGTGGGCGACACCCGTACTGCACCGCGCACATCCGAACTTCCTGTGCGAACGTTGGCGATCGCCACTTTGGATGCGTCTGACTCTTGGATGGTATCGGACATGAGCTCAACCTGGCAACATTCAATCAATCCCGCGGATCGAATTCACGCTCGGCTACTCGATCGAGGAACTCCGGAATGAATCCGGTGTGGACCTCGCCACGCTTGAATGCGTCGTCGGCGATGATTCGGGAATGAAACGGGATCGTGTTCGTGACACCGGTGATGATAGTTTCCCGAAGCGCTCGTTCCATACGCGCGATCGCTTCGTCACGATCCTTGCCCCAGACGATGATCTTCCCAAGCAGGGAGTCATAGTTGGGAGGGATAACATAGCCTCCGAACAGGTGCGAATCCACCCGGACCCCGGGGCCGCCGGGCGCGACATACGTTTCGACGGCGCCGACGGCAGGCATGAAATCGTTTGCGGCGTCCTCCGCCGTGATCCGGCACTCGATCGCATGTCCCCGCGGCCGCAGGTCTTCCTCTTTCAACGAAATCCGCTCTCCAGCGGCGACCCGGATTTGCCAGGCGACAAGATCGAGCCTGGACGTTTCCTCGGTTATGGGATGCTCAACCTGGATCCGGGTATTCATTTCCATGAAATAGAAGCGGCCCTCGGCGTCGAGCAGGAACTCAAGCGTTCCGGCGCTTGTGTATCTCGCTGCCCGGGCGCCCTTGACGGCAATCCTGAGCAGATTCTCGCGAGTTTTGCGTGGCAGGTTGGGAGCGGGCGCCTCCTCGACCACCTTCTGATGACGTCGTTGCAACGAGCAGTCACGCTCGCCGATGGCAACGACGTTCCCGAATGTGTCGCCGAGCACCTGGACTTCGACGTGCCGTGGTTTCTGGAGATACCGTTCCATGTAGACCGCGCCGTTGCCGAAGGCGGCTTCCGCCTCGGCCTGGGCCATCGGCAACCCGCGCACGAGTTCGGCGTCGTCCAGGGCCACGCGCATGCCGCGGCCGCCGCCACCGGCAACCGCCTTGACCACGACCGGATAGCCGATTTGCCGGGCGAAGTCGCGGGCTTCGCCGAGCGTAGCGATCGTGCCCTGGGTGCCTGGCAACATCGGCACCCCGGCCTCGCGCATCACGCGACGAGCCTCGGCCTTGTTGCCCATGCGCTCGATGACCTCTGGGGATGGACCGATGAAGGTGACTCCCACTTCCTGGCAAACTTCGGCGAGGTACGCGTTTTCGGCAAGGAAGCCATAACCAGGGTGAATCGCATCGCATCCGGTGATCATCGCCGCGCTGATTACGGCCGGAATGTTGTTGTAGGAACGTGCCGCGGGGGCCGGTCCGATGCAGACCGCCTCGTCGGCCAATCGCACTGGCAACGAATCACGGTCGACGTCACTGTAGGCAACGACAGCCGGAATCTTGAGATCGCGGCAGGCCCGCAGGATGCGCAAGGCAATTTCACCTCGATTGGCGATCAGAATCTTGCGAAACACGCATGTGCCTTCCGCGGACATTGAGAGCTCGTTGAGGTCAATGGTACCCGCTCAGGAATCGATCGTGACCGGGCGGGAGAACGCGATTCCGCCCGTGACCGGAGGGAGGAGGGATAGCTCCGTGCCTGAAAGGATCTGGCCCTAGACCATGAAGAGACCGCCGTCGACCGTCAGCACGTGACCCGTGATGAATGCGGAATCGGACGAAAGCAGGAAAGCAACGGCCCCCGCCACGTCGTCCGCCGAGCCGAATCGCCCGAGTGGCGTTTGCTTGAGCAGGCCCTCCTTGAGGTCAGCCGGCAGCACGGCGGTGAGCCGAGTTTCGATGAAACCTGGCGCCACCGCGTTGACCGTGATGCCACGCGACCCTACTTCTTTCGCCAACGACTTGGTCAGCCCGACCAACCCTGCTTTGGAGGCGGCGTAGTTCGCCTGTCCGGCATTGCCAACCAGCCCGACCACTGAAGTGAGATTGACGATGCGCCCGGAGCGCTGTCGAAGCATCGGCCGAATTACCGCCTTGCTCGTCAGGAATGCGCCCTTGAGGTTCGTGGAGATCACGGCGTCCCAGTCTTCCTCACTCATCCGCATGATCAGCGTGTCGCGGGTGATGCCCGCATTGTTCACAAGAGCGTCAACCTTTCCGAGCCTCTGCATTGCTGTTTCGATCGTTTGGCCAGCGCCTTCCGATGTGGAGATGTCGGCGGCGAGGGTTTCGACGCGGCCACCAGGCGCCGACAGCTTGGCCTGCGCCTGGGCCGCCGCCTCGGCATCGCTCTGATAGGTGATGAGGAGGTCCCATCCATCCTTCGCGAGGCGAGTCGATATGGCAAGGCCGATACCGCGGCTGCCCCCAGTGACGATCGCGACGTTACGAGCGGCGGCTTCGGTCATGCAATCTCCTCCCTGGTTCTATACGTACGGAACGGGCGGTCACCGGGACCCACCCGGAGCGACGGTGATTGGGTCCGCTACCCGACGAGTATCTTGAGGTACGGAAACACTCTTTGCGGCCGTCCACACGAGATCGCAGGAGTCGGTCCTGTTCCCGTCTTCAACCTGGTGTTTCACATTGCGCTTTCGAGGAAACGCCAGCTGTGCCCCAGCGGATCACACCGGCGGCCCAAGCCAGACCGGCGCCAAAAGCGACGAGCACGATGTTCATGCCATCCTCAAGGGCGCCGGATTCCGCGGCCTCGCAGAGGGCGATCGGCACGGAGGCGGCAGACGTGTTGCCGTAGCGGTCGAGATTGACCCACACTCGCTCACGCGGAAGGTCGAGGCGGCGGGCGGCGGCGTCGATGATGCGGAGATTGGCCTGGTGCGGAATCAGCATCGCGATATCGTCGAATGTGAGACCCACTTTCTCGACGGCCTCGACCGCGGCATCGCCCATCACCTGCACCGCGAACCGGAAGACCTCCTTGCCGTTCATCTGCAGGTATGGGCGATATTCGGGGAAGAGATCAGCGGATTCTGGCACCAATCCGCCCCAACCAGGGACATAGAGATGTTTGTGGCCGCCCCCGTCGGCGCCGAGCACGGTCGAGAGGAGACCGCGCGGTTCGTCGCTGGCTTCGATCACGACAGCGCCGGCGCCATCGCCAAAGAGGACACAGGTGCTGCGATCCGAGTAATCGACATAACGAGTAAGCGTATCGACGCCGATCACCAGCGCCCGTTTGTAGACTCCGGCATTGATGAACTGGCTGCCGACGGAGAGAGCGGTGACGAAACCCGCGCAGGCCGCGCCAACATCGAAAGCGCCGGCATTCCCGCCAATTTCGGCCTGGACCAAACAAGACTGGGAGACGAGGAAATCGTCGGGAGTCGCGGTGCCCACGATGATGAGGTCGACTTCCTCGGCTGTGCGGCCAGCCTTGGCCAGGGCGTCGCGCGCGGCGGCTGCCGCGAGGGAAGTGGTGGAGTCGTTTGGGCCAACGATGTGCCGCTCGCGGATGCCGGTGCGCGACATGATCCACTCATCCGTCGTGTCGACCATGGATTCCAGATCGTGATTGGTGAGTACACGTCGTGGCAGCGCTTTTCCCCAACCGGTGACGGCGGCGTATGGCATCCCTCGTCCTCTGTGTGTCCCGATCGTCGTGGCCGCCAGGTTTGCCGCGCGCACGTCGAGAAACCGAACTATCGGCCCGCCCGATCAGCATCGACCGATTCGATGGTTCAGTGTGCCAGAGTAGACGGAAATTCTCCACGCACGAAGTGGGCTGACAAGCACGCAAACCGCGCGGGATCGTGTTGGCGCCACTCACCGTCCAGATGCTGCCCCGGAGCGTTTCGCAGTGGTGATGGTCGAAGGTTCCCAGGTTGGTTGTTGTGATTCCGACTGAGGAGGAATATTGATGTCGCCGCTTGCTTCCGATCATGCGACAACCGTCAAGAGAGCCGCACGAATAGTCGAAACTTAAGTCTCGGAGGCCTTCCGGGTATCTTCAATTTCGATGACCTGGCGACCGCGGTATGTGCCGCAGTTCGGGCAGACGTGGTGTGGTCGCTTCATGCCTCGACATGTCTGGCACGGCACGAGTTGAATCGTCGGAATGAAGTGGTGCCGGCGGCGGTTACCCTGCCGCGCACGGCTGATGCGTTGCTTTGGAAGAGCGCCCATGACGCATGACTCCTTTTTGCGTTGGCGCGTTCGGCATTGACACGCCAATCACGGCCAGTCGTGATTTCGACCCGGCAAGACCGGGATGCTTCGAGCAGACCTATTCGCCTCGGGCCAGTTCCGGATCGGCAGCCCTACGATGTGGCCCTCCCGCATTCGTCGTCCGCCAGCAAGCTGGCGAGACTAGCGAACCGGTTGTCGACCTCGTCCTCATCGTCCGTCGAGCGAAGAAGCGGTCCGGGGCAATCCGGTCCGCAGCTTGGTTGCATCGGAATCGCAAGCACGATCCACTGTCTGAGTGCCTCGCCGAGATCGAGTTCGTGGTTCTCGTTTATCGTGAAGCCTGGCTCGTCGTCGGCTTCATCGTCCTTCGTGTTCACTGAGTTTGGCAATTCGACGCCGGTTCTGACATCGACCAACTGCCGAATTGGCTCGGAGAATCGCTCCGCGATCATTTGATCGTATGCCGCGAGACAGGTGACGCATTCGAGTGGAACCATGCCCGTTACATCCGCCGTAACCAGGATCGCATCCTTCAGTCGCGTCAGTCTGGCCAGGGACCTGACGTTCTGCGCGACAAGTTCCTCATCAAGAGGCAGCGATTCCAGCTCGACGACGATGTCCCGCATCTTGCCAACTGGCTCAATGAGCAACGAGGCGACGTTGAGTCGCGTATCGCCAAGCAGATCGACAGTTCGATCTTCTTCAGTTGCCATTGCCGTACCTGACTTGCCGCCCGCCGTCCATGTGCGCTAATACACGATGGCTCGCCTGCGGACATGCGCACGAAGACGCCGGGCATTACCCGGCGCAACGATCCAAGTATAGGGGCGGGGGTGGGGAGCGTCAACGCCAGGAGATGGCCGGGAATCGCCTAGCTGCCGACAGCCTCGCGGGCGTTGCCGATGGTGTCGAACCTCCGCTCCGCGGCGTTGCTCATCGGCCAGCGAGGAGCGCCACCACGCGACCGAAAAGGTCGATGTGCTCATCGACGGTCGTGTTGAGCACGATATAGGAAATACCGTACTCTTCGCGCCGCTGGCGCAGGTCTTCCGCCATTTGTTCAGGCGTGCCAATCAATGCATGCGGGGACCCGAGGATGTCCGCCGCCGACATGCCGGGCAGCTCGTCCGCGCGCCGTTGCGCGGCGCACTGGCGGTCGTCGGTGATCTCGAAGATGAAAATCAGGATGTTGATTTCGAGCTCATGCGGCGCCTTTGCGGTTGCATCTTGCACCCACCTCCGCTTGCGCCGAACGGCCTCGGCCGTGATGTCCATGGAATCGAGGCCGCCGTTTGGCAGGGCTTTGGCGCCGAAACCGACGATATCCGCCTCTTGGGCCGCGAACGAGAGCAAGCGCTTGCCACCGCCGCCGATGTAGAGCGGCGGCAGGGGTCGTTGCACAGGCTTCGGCGCGCCTTCGAGTCCGGAGATGCGATAGTGGTCGCCGGCGAAGTCGAATGGTCCTTCAGCGGCCAAGCCCTTGATAACCCGCACCGCCTCTTCCATCCGTGCGATGCGAACGCTGGCCGCATCGAACGGTATGCCTGTCATGTCGTACTCACCCTTGAGCCAGCCCGCGCCAATTCCCAGCTCGAAGCGCCCATCGGAGAGCAGGTCGAGCGTCGCAGCCTCCCGGTAGAGGAGCGCCGGATGCCGGAAGTCGTTGCAGAACACCCAGCTCGCCACGCGCAGCGTCTCGGTCGCGTCCGCGGCGGACATGAGGGCTGGCACGATCGCGAGCCTCTCCAGGAAGTGATCGGGCACGGTCAGTGTCGAGTAACCCAGCGCCTCGATCATGCGTGCTTTGTCAATCCACTCCAGCCTCGACTTGGCGGTCGACGTTGTCACCCCGAACCGAAAGGGTCGAGCCTCGCTCATCGCGCATTCCTTTCTCCCAGAGTGGCCCGCGATCCGCCGGAGCGCCACGTGTTGGTGTCGTGTCCGAGTTGAAGAGCCCGATGCCTGAGTTGGCGACACGGCGCACTTTCCTGGCGGTGGTCCGGTGTTATCTTAGGTGCAGATCATGCCCGCCAGCACGAGAGTCGGACGTTCCCGCTGTCGTTGCGATCATTGGCTCGCCATCTTCCTCAAACCATGGGACCGTGCTCGTTGGGCGCGCCGACAGTTAGTATTCAATGTTCAATCACTCGTGCATCAACTGGCGCCCGGCTGAAATGTGCGGACTGCCCATATGTGTTCGCGATTGTTGCGAGGTGAGGTTAAGTGTTGGCGTATCGTTCAACATAGTGCGGATCAACTACCGACCGCCTCGCGGGCATTGCCGATGGTGTCGAGCGTCTGTTCGACGGCATCTTCCATAACCGCCATACCCCGGCGCACGGCATCCTCGACGAGTTGCATCTGCTCGACGACGAACACGTCGATCTCGCCGCGGGCGCGTTGGCGTTCTTCTTCGGCGGCGCGCAAGATCTCCTCGCTGCGCTGGCGGGCTTCGCCGACGATGCTGTGCTGGGAGATGAGGGCATCGGCCCGGTCACGCCCGATCTGGACAATGCGCGCGGCCTCGTCTTGCGATTCGCTGACGATCCGCTCCCGGTCCTTAATCACGCGCCGGGCCTGTTTGATCTCGTTGGGCACCGCCACGCGGAGTTGATCGACGAGGGCGAGGAACTCTACTTCCTCAACCATGACGCGGCCACTAAATGGCACCCGCTTGCCGATTCCGACCAACTCCTCAAGCCGGTCGACCAGATACAGGATATCGGCGGTTCCATCTTGCTGAGCCGGTGGCGCCTCGCGTTGCGTCATGTTCCATCCCCTGTTGCTGCCAGTATGCTCTTCGCCATCCCCAGCAAGCAAGAATAAACGACTCGTGCGAATCCGGCCCGACGCAGCGCTTCCAAGGGCTAGTGAACCGCGGGCCGGGGGGCCCGGGATGCAATTGCCGCCTCGACATTTGCCGGAACCAGTCCGTCTATATCGCCGCCCAACTCCGCAACCTCGCGGATGAAACTGGAGCTGATGAAGGAGAGTCGCGACGATGTCATGAGGCAGACGACCTCGATTTCTGGAGCGAGGTGCTCGTTCATGTGCGCGTACTTAAATTCGTATTCGAAGTCGGAGACTGCCCGAAGCCCACGCACGATGGTTTGGGCGCCCATCTCCCGCGCGTAGTTCACCGTCAGTCCGGAAAACGTCTCGATCTCGATCTTGTGCGAATTGGGATCGCCGGATGCCTCAATGGCCCCACGTGCCAGTTCGATCCGCTGGTCGACAGTGAAGAGCTGGTTCGGTTTCTCGACACCAGTGTAGACCGCCAGGATGAGATGATCGAACAACCGCGCTGCCCGGAACGCGACGTCGAGATGCCCATTGGTAATTGGGTCGAAACTCCCAGGATAGATCGCAAGCGTCATGGTCGCCCAGCATCCTCACTATTGCCGGTTGGTGGTTCGACAATGTCGCCGGCTCCGTCCGAAACGACTTCGTACACCGAGTAGCAACTATCGCCATGGCAGCGATGGCGCAGGCAACGAAGACGCCCAATCTGATCGGGCATATCGATACGAGGCCAATGGCCGATGGCGACGATTGTGCCGGATTGTACCAGCGATGACGAACCGAGCAGGTTCACCGTGTCGAGAATGTCAGGATCAGAATAGGGCGGGTCCACGATGACGAAGTCGTAGAGAACACGACCGGCCCCGATGAACGATCGCGCCGATCTCTGGTGGACCTTGCTGCTGCTGTCGAACCCGGTCGCAGCGAGGTTGGCGCGGATCACGGCGCACTGGTCGCGTCCCTGATCGACGAAGTCGGCCCGCGACGCGCCGCGAGAGAGCGCTTCGATGCCGATGCTGCCGGTGCCGGCGTAGAGATCGAGGATGACGTCGGGTTCGACACCGAGGGACGCCAGGGTGTTGAACAAGGCGCCCTTGATCTTGTCCGCCATCGGACGGGTAGCCGCCGATGGCGGACCCTTCAGCTTCCGGCCCCGGGCCGATCCCGAAATTACGTGCATGTCGTTTGCACTTCCTGTGCATTCCAGCCTGGATTGGCGAACCATCACCTCATGTAGTGTGTCCGTCCGCCAGCGTCGCCTCCCCACCCACGCCGTCGCTCTGGTCCTGTGCGATGTTGAGGGAGGGACGAATCCACAGGCGAAGCCGATCCACGTCGAAAGCGCTTCGCGTGGTGATTCATCGCTGCGTTCGGAATGACGGGACCGTGACGGTAATGAGCCAGGCCCACCTGGACGGACGACTCCGTTATGCGGACCAGAACTGTCCTCGTTTGGTCCTATCTTGCCATCGAGCGAGTCAGCACGGACTCAGGATTGAGTTAACAACATGGGACGAGGAACAGCGAACGGAAGTTTAGCAATATCCGAGAAGTTTTCGACGAATATTTTGCTTACGATGCGTTGGTCATGGTTCTTGAGGAGGACTGGTTTGACGCCGTCCGCTCGTGCCCACCACATGCCACTTTGGATGTGGTCCACGATTCCAGACTGACCACTTGGGCAGTATGGACCAGGACATGTGGCCGAAGCATCAGCCGTGATGCGACTCTAGGCTTGAGGCTAGTCGCGGCGGTCGTATGCCGCATTCGGCGGGAGTGTAAATGAATGGCTGCAAGAGGCGGACTCGGTGGGCGAGTCAACGACAACAACGCGAGGTGGTGGGTGCTCGGTGCATCCTGTTTCGCGCTGTTCATGGCGATTCTGGATAACCTCGTCGTCAATGTCGCGATTCCGACCATTTCGGAAGATTTCTCGGCGACCACGACACAGCTCCAGTGGATTGTCTCGGCCTACACCCTCGTCTTTGCTTCGCTGCAGATTACCGCCGGTGGTCTTGGCGACCGCTTCGGGCGAAAGCGATTCTTTCTGATCGGCGTGGCGGTCTTTACGTCGACCTCAGCGTTGGCGGCCCTGGTTCAAAACACTGAGTGGCTGATCATCGCCCGGGCCGCACAGGGTGTTGGAGCGGCGTTGATCATGCCACTCTCACTGTCACTGATTTCGGCGGCGTTTCCGCCGGAAGAGCGGGGCAAGGCACTTGGCATCTGGTCCGCGGTTTCGGTGTCCGGACTCGCGTTCGGTCCGATTGTAGGTGGCGTCATCGTCGAGTACTTCGCCTGGCAGTGGATTTTCCTGATCAACGTGCCGATCGGGATCGCGGCGTTCCTGATAACGTCGGCGGTAGTCGGGGAATCACGCGATGAATCGGGCCAGGTAGCGACGGACATTCCGGGAACAGTTCTCGTCACCGGCGCGATCGGCGCGCTGACCTGGGCGTTAATCGAGGCCGGAGAGCGCGGTTGGAGCGATTCGTTCATCGTCACAGGCTTCGCGGCCTCGGCGGTCCTGTTTGCGGTTTTCATCTACGTCGAACAGCACACCGAAAGGCCGATGGTCCCCCTCCGATTTTTCAAGTCGACGACCTTTACCGGGGCCAATCTCGACGCGTTCGCGGTCTCGTTCTTCATTTCCGGCATCGCTTTCTCGCTGACGATGTATTGGCAGAATGTGCACGACTACTCGCCGATCAGGAATGGCCTGACGATGTTGCCGATGGTGGCGACGATGATGATCTTCTCGCCAATCTCGGGCTCGCTGGTCAACCGCATCGGCTCCAGCAAACTGATCACGACCGGGATGCTGATTGCCGGAATTTCCGCATTTCTCTACCTGCGCACCGGCGTCAACGCCAACTTTGTAGACGTGCTGCCGGCGATGATCGTGATGGGCTTCGGCTTCGCGCTGATCTTCGCGCCGATGACGACCGCCGTGCTCAACAGTGTCGAATCGGACAAGAGCGGCATCGCCTCGGCCGTCAATGGCGCCGTTCGCGAAACCGGATTCGCGTTCGGCGTGGCGTTGCTCGGCACAATCATGAACCAGACATATAAGGCAAGGTTCAACGGTTCCGCCGAGATTCAGGGTTTGCGCGATCCCGCCAGTTCCGCGCCGGCGCCGCTTCAGCGGGTGATTGACACGATTGGCAATGGCATCAACTCCGCCGGGCACGTGATCTACAACGAGACGTACTTTCCGGGCATACCCGACAATGTCGCCGATACCCTCTACCTCGTTAGCTCGGAGGCCTTCATCGATGGCATCCATCGGTCGTTCATCATCACCGGGATCGCAATCATCGCCGTGGCGGTCGGATCGTACTTCCTGGTAAAGGATTCGGTGGCCGAGACGCCGGCCGAAGAACCGGAACCTGGGCCGGAACTCGCCCACGCCGCACGGACCGCGGCCGCCGCGGAGTGAGGGGTGGCCCACAGCGAATCGCATATGAGTTGGCTATGGCGACCCAGCGTCCGCGGCTTGATTGGGTAACGACTGATGTACACATTCCATTGGGTGCGTGGGACCGTTCACGACTTCGAGGTGTCGATTGCCGAAGCGGTCGCCCAGTAGTTCTGTAGCCTGGGTTTGAGGCGTGGAAATCGTCGGATGTCGATCTCCGGGTCAGCCTCGATCAACCGTTCCGCTGCCGTGCGGGCGGCCTCAAGCAGTCGCGAGTCGAAACCATCATTCAGCCAACCCAGTTCCGGCAATCCACTCTGGCGGGTGCCGATGAAATCGCCGGGACCACGCAACTCGAGATCCTTTTGGGCGAGGACGAAACCATCGTTCGTCGCCACCATCGTCTGAAGTCGGCCCTCGCCTTCCGCCGACGCATTGTCAGCCAGCAACAGACAGTAGCTCCTCGCGCCGCCGCGCCCCACCCGGCCTCGGAACTGGTGAAGTTGGGCGAGACCGAATCGCTCGGCGCCCTCGATCATCATCACCGTAGCGTTGGGGATATCGATTCCGACCTCGATCACCGATGTCGAGACCAGGATGTCGAATTCGTGATCCCGGAACGACGTCATCACCGCATCTTTCTTCTTTGATCCCATTCTCCCGTGGACGACATCGACCCGGAGGTTGGGGAAGACGTCTTGCCGCAGACGCTGCGCTTCCTCGACTGCCGCCTTGGCATCGATGACCTCCGATTCTTCAACCAGCGGACAAATTACGAAGACCTGGCGCCCAAGCGCGACCTGCTCCCGCACCAGACGATAGGCATCCTGACGTTGGGCGGGTCGGTGGAGCAGCGTTTCGATCGGGATTCGACCAGCGGGAAGCTCATCCATGGTTGAGACATCAAGGTCGCCGGAGAGCACGAGATTGAGCGTGCGCGGGATCGGCGTCGCCGTCATCGACAGCACATGCGGTTGCATGCCGCCCCCTTTTTCCGCGAGCATTGCGCGATGGCGGACACCGAACCGGTGCTGCTCGTCGACAATCACGAGGGCGAGGTCGTGAAACGAAACGGCATCCTGGACCAAGGCGTGGGTGCCGACGAGGATATCGATCTCGCCGGAGGAAAGCGCCGCGTCGATTTCCCGGCGGCGCTTTGCCCGTGTCGATCCAGTTAGCAACGCGATCCGGGGACGTTCGGTTTCCGGCAATCCCGTGAAGAGCTGACCAAGGCTGCGTTCGTGCTGTTCGGCAAGCAGCTCGGTCGGCGCCATGAACGCGGTCTGCTTGCAATTGTCCCTGGCAATCAGGGCGATCGCGGCTGCCACCACTGTCTTGCCGGAACCCACGTCGCCCTGGAGCAGCCGCGTCATCGGCGTGGGCTTCCTGATATCGCTAATGACTTGGGCGATCGCGCCAGTTTGGGCGCCGGTCAGGGTGTACGGCAGAGACTCCTTGAAGCGATGAACTCGCTCGCCGTCGACGACGAAAGGCTGCGCCGGTCCTTCCTTGATCTGCAGTTTGCGATGCACCAGGCCAAGCTGGAGAAGGAACAGGTTCTCGAATTGCAGGCGTCGTTTGGCGGTCGCTACCTGCTCCTTGGTCTGGGGGTAATGGAGTTGCTCGTAGGTCTGGTCAATTGGGACGAGTTGCAATTGTTGGTCAATGAACGGTTTGGCGTCGGCCAGCCAGTCCACCAGCTGATTCTTCGTTGCATCGAGGGCATTCCGGGTAATTGCCCGCATGTTCTTCTGATACAAACCCTTCGTCAGGGGATAGACCGGGGCGAGCCGACCGGTCGACAGGCCGGGACCGTTCGCTCGTTCCCACTCCGGCGTGATCATCTCGAGGCCTCCACCGAGGCTGCCGCGACGGATCGCGCCGCTCGCGTAGATGCGTTCGCCTTCCTTGAGTTGCTTCGAGATGTAGGTATTGAACCAAATGAGGGTAAGCGATCCGGTCCCGTCGGTGATTCGCACTGAAACATGTGGGCGGCCGCCATACTGCTCTCGTACGTCGATGATCTCCCCCTCGACGGTGACATCGCCCTCCGGCGCCAGCGGTGAACCGATCTTCGCCAGGTTTGAGTAGTCGACATAGCGACGCGGCTGGATTCGCAAGACTTCCTCGATTGTGACGATTCGCTTCTCGCCAGTGTTGGCCGGTCCGTGGACAAGGGAGTCGAGCAGGGCTTCAACCTTGGGACCGACCTTCGCCAGGGTCGTGATCGCCGCGGTTGGGGGAAGCGTCCTGACGATCGCAGGTTGGCGAGTCCCTTTGGGCGAGGCCGCTCTGCTGGCGCGCCTTTCGCCAAGTGCGCTGTTGAGCTTGCCGATCTCAATCCGCTCGTTGCCGACACCGAGGTGCGGTTGGATCGCCTTTACCCTCGCCGCAATCTTCTCGACCTCCTGGCGCCGTTCCACCTGAGCGGAAGGAAGTCGTTGCAAGTCGGTGACCGTCTGGGTTAGGCGTTCGGCGAGATCGTGACTCGTGGCGCCGAGCGTTGCGATCTGGCGGAGTGTCTCGATCGCCGAATCTCGTTCGGAGTGGGCGTCGTGGCCGTCGCGCCAAACGCCGCGAAGGGAATTGATTAACCTGGTGACGAGGGCGTCGCGAGTCGTGGCCATGAGCGACCCCTTTTCGATACAGGATCTGAAAGCGGCGCCCTGCAGTCAACCTGGTCATGGTCGTGGCCAAGCCTACTCTGGATACAGGGCAGCCACGCCCAGCGCGCCGGGACCAGCATAGGTCGAGATCGTGGCTCCGGCATAACTGATGTCGATCTGCGCCTGAGGATACGACCGCTGGAGATCGGCGGCCACGCGCTGCGCATCCTTAATGTTATCGCTATGCAGCACCACGATGTCGGACGGGGTGGGTGTGATGAGGGCCGTGATCCGGGCCACGGCCTTTTTCCAGGTCCTGACGCGTTCGACCGGCACGAGCACCCCATGCTTGAAACTGAGGATTGGCTTGATCGCCAGGGCGGAGCCGACGAGTTGTTGCGCCTTTCCAATTCTCCCGCCTTTGTGTACATAATCAAGGGTCTGGAGTACGGCGTACAGCTTCGAACGGGGGATGGCGTTGTTCGCGGTCGTAGCGACCTCCGTGGCGTCGGCTCCGGCCCTCGCCTTGCGGGCGGCTTCAACGACGACCCAGCCTTGCTGCATGGTTGTCGCCCGCGAGTCGATGATCTGGATTCGGTCCGAACCTACCGACTCAGCAGCCAACCGTGCGGCATTGTTGGTTCCGCTCAGGTCGGCCGAGATCGTGATGCAGACCACGTCTCGATCGCGATCGAGCGCCTCTCGGAACACGCTCTCGAAGGCCGTGACTGGCGGTTGCGATGTCGTGGGCAATACCGGCGAACCCCGCAGCTTCGACAAGAAGGCGGTCGGGGTGAGGTCGATGCCATCCCGGAAACTCTCGGAGCCGAAGGCAATGTTCAGGGGCACGACGACGATTCCAAGGTCGTCGACGATGTGCTGGGGAAGATCAGAAGTCGAGTCGGTGACCACGAGCACCTGTTGTCGATCAGCCACCGGTGGCCTCTTTCAGGACCACGCCGAGAACGCCCGGTCCGACATGGGTGGAGATTACCGGCCCGAGCTGAACAACGGGGATCGATTTCGTGCCCGCAACCGAAGCGATCTGCTCGGCCAAATCCTTCGCTTCGTCGGGCGTCGTGTTGTAGATCACTCCCGCCGCCTCGATTCGATGCAGATCCCGGGCGAAATCGACCAGCGCGTCGATGGCTTTCGACCGCGTACGGGTTCGTTCGAACGGAACCACTTGACCTTCTTCGACCCTCAACAGCGGTTTCAATTGCAGGAGCGAGCCCAGGAGCTGGGCGGCCTTTCCGATCCGCCCGCCACGACGGAGATGTTCCATCGTTTCCACAAAAAAGACAGTGTGGTAGCGATCGACTTCGGTCGTCATGGTGGCGGCGACTTCGGCCGCGGTCGTGGTCGTGGAAACAAGCTCCGAGGCGTGGATTGCCTGCAACCCAAGCGCAAAGGCAACATTCCGCGAATCCACGATCTCGACGGGAATGACATCGGAAACTGCCTCGGCGGCAAGCGTCGCCGACTGGATCGTGCCGCTAAGCTTGGACGATATCAACACGCAGAGTATTTCATCGTGGGTGTCTGCAAGTTTCCGAAAGACTTTCTCGAACTCTCCTACGGAAGGCTGCGAGGTTGTCGGCAGCTTCTCGGATGTCGACATTTTGTGCATGAAGTCATCCGGAGCGAGGTCGACGCCATCGCGGAACGTCTCCTGTCCAAAGTGAACATTCAAGGGGACAACGGTGATCCCGTGTCGTTGCTGCATCACGGGTGTCAGGTCGGAGGTGCTATCGGTGACGAGTGCGATCTCCCGGCTCAACTCGAACTCCTTTCATGCCCCAGGGTTGGCATCGGTCATTCGATGCCGATGACGAAGAGGTAGTGCGGTTGTCCGCCCACCTGGAATTCGGATTCCGCGCCCGGAAAAGCATCGTCGACCACCCGACGCAACGCGGCGATATCGGCATCGGTGGCATCTTCGCCGGAGAACACCGTGATCAGTTCGGCGTCGCCGGCATCGGTTCGGGCGAGCAGCTCCCGGGCGACGCTCGGCAGATCGTCGCCGGCGACTATCAGCTCGTCGTTGATCAGGCCGATCGTTTGGCCTTTGGCGACCTGGATGCCGCTGATTTCGACATCGCGAACGGCCCTGGTCAGCTCGAGTGAGATCACCGCGGCGAGCGCGGCAGTCATGTTTTCGACGTTCGCATCGAGCGGCTTTTCGGGATGGAATGACGCAAGTGCGGCAAGCGCCTGGGGTACGGAAATGGTGGGCACCACTCGCACGGACCGCTTGGTGAGGCTGGCCACCTGGTTGGCGGTGAGAATGCTGTTCTTGGTGTTAGGCAGCAGGATCACCTCGTCGCAGGGCGCCTGTTCGACTGCCTTGAGGAGTTCCTCGGTGCTCGGATTCATCGTTTGGCCGCCTGGGACGATACAGGTGGCGCCCATCGTCCGCAAGGCGTTGGCAAGGCCTTCGCCGGATGCCACAGCGACAATCGCGATCGAACCGGGCACGGCATCGACAACGGCGGTGGCACGTTGCGCGGTGAGGACCGCGGTCTGCGTCGCCATGTTGTCGATCTTGATCTGGTCGAGCGAGCCAAGCCCGATCGCATACTCAAGCACTTGGCCCGGATTCTCAGTGTGGATGTGGACCTTGAGCATCACGCCATCGCCCACGATCACCGCGCTTCGGCCCATGGCAGCAATGTCGTCCCGGGCAGTTTGAAAGTCGAAACCGTCGCTGAGCACCATGAAATTTGTGCAGTACCCGAACTCGTCCTCACCATGCAGATCGGCGTTGAAGTCGAGAAACGCCATGTTAGCGCCGGTTCCGAGCGGGGATACAACCTCAGGGTCGATCGTGACATCGCCACGGGCGTATCGCTCAAGACCCTGAAGGACGATTACGATCCCCTGGCCGCCGGCATCAACCACACCCGCTTGTCGCAGAATGTCCAACAAGTCAGGTGTCGAGTCGAGCGCTCGCTGGGCTCCAGCAATGGCATCGTTGAGCACTGTCGTAAGCGAGGAGGTTCTCCTGGCGGTCGCCGAGGCACGTTCCGCGGCTCCGCGAATCACCGTCAACATCGTTCCCTCGACTGGCCGCATCACCGCCTTGTAAGCCAGTTCCTGAGCTCCGTTTAGCGCTCTCGCCAGGTCCCGGCCGTCCAGTTCATCCCGCGTCTGAATGCCGCTGGCGAAACCACGGAAGATTTGGGAAAGAATGACGCCCGAATTTCCCCGTGCACCCATCAACGCGCCATGGGCAAGCAGGCGGCAAACCTCGGAAACGGATTGCTCTTCGTCGCCAATGGCCTGGACAGCGGCTTTCAGCGTCATTGCCATGTTGGTCCCGGTGTCGCCATCGGGCACGGGAAAGACGTTGAGCGCGTTGACCTGCTCGTGGTGGGCATCCAGCCACTCGGCGGCATGGCCAAAAGCCTCCGCCAATTGGCGCCCGTTCCAGAGTTGGGACTGGATCGGGGTGAGGCTGGGGGAGACAACGCTGCTCGTCACACTGTTCATCGCGAGGAAACGCTAACGTGGAGTCCGTCGACATTAACATTGACCCGTTCGACATCCATGCCGAGTACGCGCTCGACCTGGAACTTGACCGACTGCATCACATTGGAGGCAACGGTGAATATCGGCGTCCCATACTCGATCACGACCGAGAGTTCGATTGAGACCCGGTTCTCGTAGACCGAGATAGCGATGCCGCGTGCATCGCTGGAGAAGCCGAGCCGCCTGCTGATCGCCGATCCGATCGACCGCGGAGCCATGTCCACGATTCCATAGCAGGACAGCACCGCCTCGTGCACGATTGTCACGATCGCGTTGTCAGCGATGCTGACGCGACCGCCGGGTACAGGTTGGGGCGGGTGATCTGCCATATGGACTCCGTTGCCTGATCACCGAGTATGGTTCACAAGACTTCAACACGTTTGACCTGGAGACAATGTGCGAAAGCATACTCGTTTGCCGCCACATGCGCTCGACGATGTTTGCGGTCGGCAACTTCGCCGCGGGCGGTGGCGGCGGCTTGATTGCGCGCGACACCGGCGTGTGGTACGCTACCCACCTTGATAGGCGTCGTCCCGGGACGGCGTCGCTTTTGCGCCCCGAAACCGATTTGGCGCAAGTGAAACTCCGCGCAAAGCTGCATCCCATTGGATACATCCGTTTCGCGGCGGCAACATGCAAGGGGGCCCGCCGTGGCCGGTAAATGTGAAGTCTGTGGCAAGGCCAAGACCTTTGGCAAAAATGTGAGTTTCTCGAAACGCCGCACCAACCGGGATTTCCGGCCGAACGTGCAGCGCAAGCGGATTACCGTCAATGGCGTGGGACTTCGGCTCAACATTTGCACCCGTTGCATGCGCACGATGGGCAAGTCCGGGCGAGTTGCCTAGACTGGCGCCGAGCTACAATCCAGGCACCGGACGTTCTCGGACGTCCGGCTTTTTCGTGCCTGATCGACCCCGTTCCAACTCGGAAAATGGCGCTAAAGCGACGCGACACCGTGCGTCCGACAACAGATCGACGGGAACGTGAATGGCTATTCATACGGCATGGGTCAAAGTCGATCTCGATCAAGTCACAGGCAAGGTTGATCGCCGTAACTTCAGCTGATTCAGCGGGCGCCTCGGTCGGAGCGTCTTCCATTGGCGGCATCTACGACGAGGGCTCGTCGTTGAGCGACGAGCGTGGTTTCCGCTCCAGTTCCGCCGATCCGCCCAACGACGCCCTATATCAATTCCAGCGCCTGGCCGATCTCGCTGATAACCGACGCGTTGGATTCGAGTTTTTGTGCTCGATCGAGGGATCGCCGCGCTTTCCGGCCGCCAATATTCCCAATTGCCCAGGCAGCGTGGCCACGGACGAGCGGCTCGTCATGGCCCGAGAGCGCCCAACCGAGCATGGGTATGTCGGATTCTGTACCGATGTTGCCCAGGGCAATCGCGGCGTTGCGCGCTAGCCCTCGTCGCTTGGTGCGCGGCACTGGCGTGCCGAAGTACATCGCTCCAAACTCCTCCCGGGTCATCTCAAGCAGCCAGTGAAGCGAGGGGTAGGCGTTGTCGATCGTCGCCGGCATCAACTCCGTGTCGCTCGCGGGTTGCGCGGCGCCAGTGTATGGGCAGACTTCCTGGCAGACATCGCAACCGTAAACCCAGTCGCCCATCTTCGACCGCAACTCGCGGGGAATGCTCTGGCGCAACTCAATCGTCAGGAACGAAATGCAGCTCGGGGTGTGCACGGTGTAGGGAGCCACGATGGCGCCGGTCGGGCAATTGTCAATGCAGATCGTGCAGCGACCACAATTGCGGTCCAGCGGCTTGTCCGGTTCAAGATCGAGATCGAGCAACATCTCGCCGAGCAGGACCCAGGAACCGTGGCCAGGCACGATCAGGCAGGCGTTTTTCCCATACCAACCGAGACCTGCGCGGGCCGCGACCGCTCGTTCCACGATTCTCGCGGTATCGACGAGGAGTCGCGCCTCGATTGTCTGGTCAAGTTCTCGTTCGAGTTCCGCGTGCAAGGCTGTCATCCGCCGCTTCAGGACGCGATGATAATCCTTGCCCCATGCGTACCGCGAAATGCGACCGCGCGGGACGCCGTCATCTGGTTTCGCGGTCGGTCCGGGCCAATACGAGATGCCAACCGACAGAATCGACCGCGCTGTTGGTTGGAGATTGTGGACATCCGACGAAAACCGGGCTCGTTCCCGGGTAAACCATTCGAGGCCAGCGACGTGCCCGGCCCCAATGTGCCGGTCGAGGTGGTCGGCGACTTCGGGAAACGGGTCAGCGGCGGCAACGGCCGATACGGAAAGACCGTGACGCGTCGCGAGACGTTTAACGCGGGCCGTGAGTTGTTCACGGTCGCTCGGCGGGAAAGGCGTGATCTGGAGGAGAGGCGATTGCCGGAGCGTACTCATGTCGGAGAGTATATCGCTCATCCGGGCACGATCAGGCCCGCTCCGAGCGGAGCGCCTGGGACCGGATCGCAAAGCGGCGAGTCGCTTCGGCGCCGATCTCCGCCCACTCCTGGCGGTGGACCATGCCCATCGCCACAGCCGAAACAAATGCCGCCCATGGCGCGTCACTTGACGAGTGAGGGGCGTGGTGTGGCGGGATCGTGATCAGAGGATGATGCTTCGTCAGGCATCGGAATGCGCCATGCTTGCCCCAACTCACGACGGCCCGGACATTGGCGCCTTCGATCGCTGGACGCATGGCTTCAGTCGCGCTTTCGAACTCGCCTGCTCTCCCTCGCGGGGCGATCGCTTTGAAATCGGTCTCTCCACCAATGATCACGTCAAAACGAGTCAGGTCATTGAGTTTCTCGTTCGCGATCACGCCTTCGCGAAAATGCACAAGCGAGAGCATCCGCACACCGGGAAAGGTGTGCACGGGAAGATCGGAGAGAAACCGGCGCAACTCCGGATCGCGGCTCGCGACGATCACCAAATCGTGGCTGAACAATTCGTCGATGTTGAGTCTATCGCCCATCCGAATCGTGGCTTCAACTCCGGCGTTGGGCGCAAGAGCCTTCGGATCTCGATTGGTCAACCAAGTGGTGACGCCGGCTGCCCCAAACAGGCCGTCAAGGAGCTCCCAGGCGAACACGTCCGCGGCCACGGATCTGAAACCGATGTCCACCGTCCAACCAGTCGCCATTTCGATAGCGATTGCTCCGGCGTTCGTGAGTTCGCCGTGGAGCAACTGTGTGTCGCCGACAATGGCGATTCGCGGACGAGTCAAAAGCTTCCCGACGCTGGCTGCGCCCACGCACGCTTGCCGACGTTATGGCTTGTCAGCACGAGAATCATCCTCAATTGGCCTTTCCAGTCTATCATTTGGCGAGTGCAACTATTCGGGATGGTCGCAGGAGTGTGACGCACATTCAAGGGAGTCGAATCACCAGCGTGACGTTGCAACTGACGGGTGACGACGATCCAGCATCCCAGTCGCGACGCATTGCACACTCGCCACGTTCGGAATCGTCAACGCTTGGCGCCAGGGAAATCGATGTCATCAGCTCCGCCAGCATCATCCAATACTTCGGCGCCCGCCACGCCGCTTGGCGACTGGGTGCGCGCGACCCGGCTCGCCCAGGGTCTAAGCCAGCGCGAGTTGGCATCACATTCTGGTCTGAGCCGGTCATATGTCTGCGACATCGAACGAGGACGCGGTATACATCCTAGTGTTGAAACGCTGGACAAACTGGCGGCGGCGCTCGGATTTTCTCGAGTCGACCTGCTCAAGGCGTCCGGGGTGATCGAACAGGTCAACGACCGGAGGGAAAACACCGAGGAACGCCGGATGCTGTCGGTGTTCCGGGATCTGAGCGACAAGGGACGTATCTCCGTGATGCAATACGCCCGTTTCATCCATACCGATGAGCATCAGTGGACTCAGGCCACTCTGCTCGATGGAGTCGACCACGGAGATGGCCACGTCCATTCGCATTACGCGCCGGACAACCTCACCCGCCCCCTGTTCGACGAAACCGACGCCACGTAGGGGGAGGTGGACTTGAGCCCGTGCTGGGCGCCGAGACCGTATGTTGACCGTTCAGCGACTCCTGACGCGTTGGACGAGCAATAAGCGACGGCCGCTGGATATACCAGCGGCCGTTCTCGAGGGAATGTCGTTGTCGAGACTACTTGGCTGACTCCTCGGCGGCGGCGTCTGCATCATCTTCGGCTTCGTCCACCTCATTGCTCGCCGGCTCGTTGGCCAACTGGCGAGCCTGGAGACGTCGCTGTCGCTTGGACTTCTCGCCGGCCGTGGCGGCGGCGGCCTCCATGCGGCGCGTAAACCGCTCTACCTGACCTGCGGTATCGACAATTCGCTGCTCGCCCGTGTAGAACGGGTGGCAGACGCTGCACAAGTCGGTGCGCAACCGCGGACGGGTCGATCGCGTTTGGAATGTATGCCCACATGAGCAAGTGACCGTGCTCTCGACGTAATTTGGGTGAATCGCTGGTTTCATCGATGTTCTCCGAATATGACGGTTCTAATCCGCCGCGGTGGCGCTGGCGACGTCCTCGGTGAGGAGGGCAGTGGCGCCGCCGATGGGGTAGAGGCTTGCTGGGTAGACGCTGATGCGCCGCTTTTCGCGACTTACCGGCTCGAACCGGACGACGCCGTCGATCTTGGCGTAGATCGTGTGATCCTTGCCGATCCCGACGTTGTTGCCGACCCAGAACTGGGTCCCGCGCTGGCGCACCACAATCGTTCCGGATCGAACGAACTGGCCATCGGCGCGCTTGACGCCCAGGCGATTGGATTCACTGTCTCGTCCGTTGCGGGTGCTCCCGCCGCCTTTCTTGTGCGCCATGTAGTGAGGCTCCTTCCGCATCGCCCGTGCAACCGGTGACGCATGTCCCATGAAATCTAGGTTGATATTCCGGTAATCGTCAATCGAGTCAACGATTGGCGGTGACCAGTGCGACGGCGATAGCGCTTCTTGGCCTTGAACTTGAAAACGATGATCTTCTGATCGCGATCATGCAAATCGATGTGGGCGGTCACCGAGGCGCCTTCGACTATCGGCGCGCCAATTTTCGTCTCGCCATTGCCGCTCACGAGGAGCACCTGGTCGATGGTGACATCGGAGCCGGCCTCGGCGCGAAGCCGCTCGACCGAAATCCGATCACCGACCTTGACGCGATACTGCTTGCCACCGGTGGCGATCACCGCATAGGTGGCGTCGGTTGCACCGTTCGTCGCTGTTGTCCGGTCCGTCATCACAAGTAGTCCTGCCTAATTTGGAACGCATTTTGCGGTTCGAGGTCCCTGGTGGCCCTTCTCGCCGCGCCCGAATTCTTCCATATCAGCGGAGCCAAAGCACTCGTCCGCGTACGCAACGCACACAAAACTGGGCGCGCTTTGCGCCCATTCATGGAAGTATAGCACAGCATATTGTGTATCCCACGCGAGAGATGACTGGTATTTTGGCCACTCCTCCGAACTCCTTCTCCTCGGGTTGATCCTGGCAAGCCTGTTCGTATCGACAGGGATCGCGGGGCCGAACCTGTCACAATGAGGTCAACATTCGACCCGAACGTGTGACTGGAGCCATGACACCATCGATTGAGACTGCCGCCGACCCGGACATTGTCGTTTCCCGCCTCGTGCTTGGCGCTCGTGGCAGCGCACTGGCGCTTTCACAGGCGAGCGCCGTGAGGAACGCCTTGGTCGACAGCTTCCCGGCGACGGCGGTGGCACTCCATGCAATCCGGACCGAGGGCGATATCGATAAAACGTCTTCGTTAATGCAGATTGGCGGGCGCGGCGTTTTCGCTTCTGCCTTGCAAGAGGCACTCGTCAAGGGCGCCATCGATATCGCCGTTCACTCGGCAAAGGATGTGCCGACGATCGAGCCGGCGGGGCTCGCGCTGTCCGCCTTCCCGCAGCGCGTGGACGCCCGAGACGCGGTCGTTTCGCGGCATGGGGTTGGTCTGGCGGAACTCCCAGTCTCGCCCGTGATAGGCACATCGTCGCGGCGCCGGGCGGTTCAGGTCCTCCTGTTTCGGCCAGACGCAAAGATTGTGGACTTGCGCGGGAACATCGACACCCGGCTTCGAAAGGCGGAGTCTGCCGCCTACGACGCCGTGGTCCTCGCGGCGGCAGGTTTGCTGCGTATGGGTTGGGAAGATCGAATCACCGAGTATCTGCCGTTCGAGCAATTCGTTCCGTCGCCAGGTCAGGGAGCGCTCGCGCTCGAGACGCGCGCCGATCCGGATCCGGCTTTCACTATTGCCAGGTCGCTCGATCGACCTGAGGTCTCCCTTGCTGTGCGCCTCGAGCGAGAGTTCCTAGGGGCGATGGGGGGAGGGTGCACGACACCTGTCGGATCGTACGCCGAGATCATCGGCGACACGGTGCGATTCTGGGCGATGATGGGATCTGTCGATGGCGCCAGATTGTCTCAGCGCTGTGACGAATTTCCCGTGTCGTCGGCATTCGCCAGCGTTCGAGAACTGGCCGCCCGAATGACGATCGAAGTTTCTCTGGCATGGTCCGGAGTCGATCTCGTTTTAGGACCAGATTCGCCAGGTCCACTCCTCGGAAAACAGGTTCTCGTCACGGGCACACGGGACTTGGTGGAGAGGTTGGGCGCGGCGCTGGTCGTCGAGGGAGCGATCGTCATTTCGGCGCCGACTATCGAGATATTGCCAAGTTCAAATCCAGACGCTCTTGCAACAGCTCTTGAACAGGCTGCTTCGGGAGCGGTCGACTGGTTGGTTGTGACCAGCAAGCACACGGCTCCGGCATTAATCCAGTTCGGCGCCGACCGCCTGAACGGGAGCTTGAAGATCGCGGCAGTGGGGACACCGACCGCAGAGACCCTGGAGGAGTGTGGACTTGTCGTAGATCTCGTGCCGCAAGTCCAGACGGGCGAGGGGTTGGTCCAGGCATTTGACAAACTCGATCTGCGTGGCGTCAACATGCTCTGCCTGCTTGGGAATCTGGCGAGCGACGTAGTCGCAACCGGACTCTCCGCGCGCGGAGCCAGCGTGCGGCGGGCCGAGAGCTACGAGTCCCGGGAATCAGACGATTTCCCGGCAGAGACCCGAGAAGCCGTGCGAACAGGTCGAGTTGATCTCGCCGTGTTTTCATCCCCATCGTCGGTGACGACAGTTACCCGGCTTCTTGGGGTGGATCTTGCCGCGCTTTCGGGCGCCTGCCTGGTCGCAATCGGCTCGACGACCAGCCGGGAAATGGATGGAGCGGGGCTCCCGGTGCACGTCGTCGCGGACGAGCCCAGCGTCGAAGGCGTCGTCGCGGCCTGTCGAACGTACTATGCCGCACGGGCAGGTTTGGGGACATGACCAGATGATCAGCGCAAACACCATCGTCGAAACAACGGAATTCTCTCGCTTCCAGCGAACTCGCCGTCTGCGGACTTCTCCCGCGGTGCGAGAGTTCGTTCGCGAAAATCGGCTGTCGCCAAGCGATTTCATCTACCCGCTGTTCGTGGTCGACGGCGATGCCATACGCAACGAAATCTCCTCAATGCCGGGGCAGTTTCAACTCTCGGTCGACCAACTCGAAACCGAAGTCGGCAAACTTGGAGGCTTGGGCATCCCGGGCGTGCTGCTGTTCGGCATTCCTGGCGTCAAGGATGCTGAGGCCAGTGGCGCCTGGAATGCGGACGGTATCGTTCAGCGCGCCGTACGGGAGATCAAGCGGATCGATCCTCAACTGCTAGTGATTACTGATGTCTGCGCGTGTGAGTACACCACCCACGGGCATTGCGGGGTCTTGATCGATGGCGTCATTGACAACGACTTGACTTTGCCGTTGCTGGCCGCGACCGCCGTCAGCCATGCCGAAGCGGGCGCCGACATCGTTGCCCCCTCGGACATGATGGATGGCAGAGTGGCGGTGATTCGGGAAGCACTGGATGGGGCAGGCTATCTGATGATGCCGATCATGTCCTACGCGGCCAAATACGCTTCGGCCTACTACGGGCCTTTCCGCGAGGCTGCCCAGAGCGCGCCCAGCTTCGGTGACCGCCGGTCGCACCAGATGGACCCTGGCAATTCCCGCGAGGCCTTGCGCGAAATCGCGATCGATCTCGAAGAAGGCGCCGATCTCATCATCGTCAAGCCAGCCTTGTCTTACCTCGACATCCTTCACGCCGCCCGCGAGAAGTTCGACGTGCCGCTAACTGCCTACAATGTGTCCGGAGAGTACGCAATGATCAAGGCCGCGGCCCGACTCGGTTGGATCGACGAAGAGCGGCTCACATTGGAAACCCTGCTCTCGATGAAACGAGCTGGGGCGGACCGGATCATCACCTATCACGCAAAGGAAGCTGCCGCCTGGCTCGTATCGACATAACACGCCTAAGTCTGAACTTGGCTGCTCGTGCGGCGGCAAGTCGCGAGGAACGAATGTCGTCTATCACCGATCAAATGACCCAGATGACCGGGCGCGATCGATTCCTGGCGACCGCCGCCCTCATGCCCACCGATGCCACGCCGGTGTGGTTCATGCGCCAGGCGGGACGTTGCCTGCCCGAATATCGTGCGCTGCGTGAACGGCGCCCATTTCTGGAAGTCGCCCGCACACCCGAGCTGGCGGTCGAGGCGACGATGATGCCGGTCGATCGCTTTGGCGTCGATGGCGCGGTCCTGTTCGCCGACATCATGTTGCCGCTCGACGGGATGGGGATCGACTTTGAGATTCGGCCCGGCGTTGGACCGGTGATCGCAAATCCAATTCGCACTGCTGTTGATATTGAGAGGATTCGGGTGGTCGATCCGGAGGAGGGCACTCCCTATGTGCTGGAAGCGCTGCAGCTCCTTCGCAAAACGCTCGGCGATCGCGCCGCGGCGCTTGGGTTTGCCGGCGGGCCATTCACCATGGCCTGTTACCTGGTCGATGGTCGACCGTCGAAGGAATATCCAAAGACCAAGGCGATGATGTACGGTCGACCCGACCTTTGGCGGGCGCTGATGAGCAAGCTCAGCGAGATCACGGCCAGGTATCTTGAAGGCCAGATTCGGGCTGGCGCCGACGCCGTGCAACTGTTCGATTCATGGCTAGGGCTCGTTGACCCCGAGTCGTATCGGGAGAAGGTGGGACCGTACACGGCCGCCATCTTCGACCGTTTGCGTGGCTTGGCGCCGACAGTCCATTTCAGCACTGGCACGGTGCACTTGCTTCCGGATATTGCCGCCACTCGCCCCTCCATTGTCAGCGTTGATTGGCGATTGCCACTCGATGATGCCTGGAAGATTATCGGGCCGGATCGTGGAATTCAGGGCAATCTCGATCCTTCGATGCTGATGGCTCCATGGAAAACAGTTGAAGTCGCGGTCCGTGACATCCTGGCCCGCGCCAACGGTCGAACCGGCCACATTTTCAACCTCGGACACGGGTTGCATCCGGATACCAACCCCGATCAACCGAGCCGCGTCGTCGAACTCGTCCACGGATATCGCAATCGTTAACGTCCAGACCCGGGAATGTCGTGAGGTTCGGTCGAACACAGCCGCTCATCCTATACTGATGTCCAGCATGCGCGGCTGGTTGTCCGCCGCTGTTTCACTCCGCGACCGCCACCCTGAGCCTGAGCGCCAGCGAAAGGGAAGGATTCCCGCGCGGGCCGCTGCCGACGAAGTCGGCGTCTGGCGAGGCGGACCAGACGCATTCGTCGTCCCCGACCGGCTTCACCGTGTTCATCGGGATGGGGATTCTTCCTCCGTCAGCATGACGGTTTGATGATGGGTCAATCAGCCCAGAACAGAGAACTCAACTCAACGTGACGAGGAATATGGGATTTCCTCAAGAGGGAGGCGAGCTGGGATGCCGCAGACACGATCGCCGGACGCGCCAGCACGTGTCCTGGTGGTTGACGACGAACCGAACATCCGGGAAATGATTGCGATCAATCTCCAGCGCGAAGGTCTCCAGGTTGTCTTTGCGGAGGATGGTCATGAGGCAATCGCAACGGCCCGCGAACACGACCCCGACCTCATCGTGCTGGACATCATGATGCCCGGCATCGATGGATTCCAGGTCTGCCGCACGATCCGCGAGGAATCAACGGTCCCAATCCTGTTGCTCTCGGCTCGTGGCGAGGAGATCGATCGAATCGTTGGACTCGAGCTTGGAGCCGATGACTTCCTGGTGAAGCCGTTTGCAATGCGGGAACTGGTTGCTCGGGTCCGCGCGATGTTGCGGCGGGCGCGGATGGCAGGCGCCGGCGCCGCTGACAGTCAGCTGATCGATCCTGAAAGCGAGGGTAGGTCTGGGGTTCATGCCAATGGCCGCATCAGCGTGATCAGGGCCGGAGATGTTGAGATCGACGTTCAACGGCGCGAGGCATCCTTGGGTGGCGCATTGCTTGCCCTGAAACCCAAGGAGTTCGATCTGTTGGTGTACTTTGCCCGGCATCCGGGCATTGTCCTGACGCGAGACGCCCTGCTTCGCGAAGTGTGGGGATATGACTATCCGGTAGACACTCGTACTGTGGACGTGCACGTGCGGTGGCTGCGCCAGAAAATCGAAAAAGACCCCAGCGTTCCGATCCGGATACAGACCATGCGCGGCCATGGCTATCGATTTGTGACACATGACGCCTGACTCTGTTGGCGCTTCAGGGACGAGTGCTTCCAACCGAAAGTCCAGGCCGAAACTCGCCGATCACTGGCGGCCAGATTTCTCCAACAACCCGATTGGCCCTGGTCCACTCAGGCTTCGCCTGGCACTGCCCTTCGTCGTCGTGTTTTTCGTAATCTTGTTGATTCTGAGCCTCTTCCTTGGGTCCAGGGCCCGGGATTTTTATCTCGACCGCCTTTCCAGTCAACTTGATTTTCAGGCGCGCATCCTCGCCGATAGTGTCGGGCGCGAAATGGAATCGGGCGCCTCCCAAGCCGAGATCCAGTCGCTGATCCGTGGTCTTTCGGAAGATGTGCCGACGCGCATGACGATTGTCGACGCGAACGGCACGGTCCTGGCTGACAGTCAGCACAATCCGCAGACAATGGACAACCACGCCAATCGTCCTGAAATCGTGCAGGCGCTCCTGGCAGGATCGGGCGAATCGACACGTGAGAGCGCGACGATTGATCGGGAATTCCTCTATCTTGCAGCTCCAATTGTCCAGGTTGAAGGGGCGACCGCGCGCGTCGCCGTGCCACTGGACGACGTGCGGGCAACTGTTCGCAAAGTGTGGATGTGGACGATTAGCGCGGCAACCGCCGCAATTGTGATCGTCATTGGAATTGCCTGGGTCATAGCCGGACGGATCGTGCATCCACTTGAGGATTTGCGACGGCAGGCGCACGCCGTTGCCGGTGGCGATCTTAGCGCCAGGGTGCATCCGTCCGACGCGTCCGAGTTCGCCGAAGTTGGCCATACGTTTAATCGTATGACCGAGGAGTTGGAGTCGTCGCATCAGGCGCTTAACGAGGCCCGAATCCGGCTTGAGGCGGTCCTTGCCGAACTGGCGGACGGCGTAGTGATCACCGACGAGAACGGCATAGTGCTGCGTCTGAATGCCGCCGCCGAAACACTCCTCGGCGTAGCCGGACCGCACTCCATCGGCAAACCGTTCGTCCAGGTCTGTCGTGATCATGAATTGAACCAGCTTCTGAAGTCGGCGCTCGATGGTCAAGAGCATTCAGAGGCGGCGATCGAGCACGGCCTGAATCGCCGTACGCTGCTGACCACGGCCCAGGTGGTTGACGACGAACGAGAACGCCTGGGTCTGGTCGTGCTCCGCGACATCACAGAATTGCGACGATTGGAAACCGTGCGCCGGGAGTTCGTGGCCAACGTTTCCCACGAGCTGCGCACCCCATTGACCTCGATCAGGGCCATGGTCGAAACGCTTGAGGCCGGAGCGGTCGAGGACGAGGCGATCACGGCCGATTTCCTGGGACGGATCGTAGGCGAGGTCGACCGTTTGAACGCCCTCGTCGAGGACTTGCTCGATTTGGCCCGGCTGGAGGCGGGACGCACGAAGCTCATCCGTGTGCTTGTCGATCCGCTCGATCTCGTCACTCGGGGCGCCGATCGCCTGCGTCCCCAGATCGACCGCGCCCAACTCGTGATGGATGTGTCCGCGTCGGGAACGCTGGTTCCAATTAGGGTAGACCACGTCCGGATGGAGCAGGTGTTGATCAATCTCGTTCACAACGCGATCAAGTTCACCCCGACCGGTGGTGAGATTCATCTTCGGGTCCACCAGGACGCGGAGCAAACCACAATCGAAGTCCAGGACACGGGTGTTGGGATCGCGCCGATCGAGCAGATTCGATTATTCGAGCGCTTCTACAAGTCGGACAAGGCGCGGCGCTCAGAGGGAACTGGCCTGGGCCTGGCCATCGCCAAACACATTGTGCAAGCGCATGGCGGCACGATCTCCGTTGAAAGCGTCCTGGGTGAGGGCTCTACATTTCAAATCGTGCTGCCGCACATGCGCGTCAAGACCGCCCTGGGGCGTTAGGTCATGGCGAGGTCGACTCCCCGTTCACGACCGGCGGCGCCAACTGCGACGGCAACGATTCTGGCGCCCTCAGCGCGAACAGGACGCCGCTGCCAATCAACAACACTGAGGTGAAGACGAGCGCCGCATTCGGAGACCCGAGATCGGAGATGATCCCGAGCGCGAGCGGTCCCGCAACGTATCCGGCATCGGCCAGCGCTCGATACAGGCCCATCGTTGGCGCGGTCATGCCGGCCGGTGCGATGTCGGCGGTATAGGCCGCGGGAGCCGCGCCACTCACCCCGCTGGCGGCGCTCCAAAAAATCGAGCTGAGCATGAAGGTCGCGAACGAATCGGCAATCCCGAATCCGAGGATCGCCACGCCGGTGAGGAACATCGATGGCACGATCACGCCCTTTCTGCCGAAGCGATCGACGAGGACGCCGCTCGGGTAAACCAGCACCAGGCTCATGATGCTGATCATGCCGATGCCGATTCCGATTTGGCCGGGGCTCAACCCGATTTTGTCCTCTGCCAGCAACGGCATCACGTTGAACAGGCCGCCGGTGCGGGCAAAAAAAGCCGCGAAACTCACCAGGCAGACCAGCATAAACCCGGGGGTCCGGGCAACGATTCGCAGCTGGGCGCCGAACGTGAGAATGTGCTCCGGGGTGCTTCGAGAGTGGCTCTCCGCACGAAATCCTCGGGTTTCCGGTACGAACATCCAGGCGAGCACAGTCACTGCGCCGGCGAGCGCGGCATTCGCCCAAAATGGGCTGGCGAGACCAAATCGATCCGCCAGCCATCCCCCGGGGAAGGCGCCCGCTCCCACGCTGAACAGGAACACTCCCTGGTAAATTGCCATCACCCGACCCCGATTGTGAGGCAACGCAATGTCGGCCAGCACAACCTGCCCCGCAGTGAGCACGCACGCGGCACCAGCACCCGCGACGAACCTCGCGGCCAGAAAGACTTCGTAATTGGGAGCAACCGCGCAGAGCACCGTGCCAATCACGGTAATCAAACCACCTAGCGCAAGCGTCAACCGCCGGCCGATCAGGTCCGCCAGGCGCCCCGCTGGCAGGCTGACCAGGAACCGCGCCAAGCCGTAGACCGCGATCGTGAGCCCAATTGCCGTTTGATTGACACCGAAATCGTCCGCGTAGAGCGCCACCACGGGCACGATCGAGCCGAAGCCGAGTTGGTTTACGGAGATCAGGACGCACATCCAGATCAGAACATTGGCGCCCTTCCTGGATAGCCCGATATTGCTCAAGTGGTTCATGATCCGCTTTCGGTCACAGCGAGTATGGCGGTTTGGCGCTGGAACACAGCATCGCATCCCCCCGCACGCGACACAAACCGGCGAAGGCCACGGACCAAACCTCGTATCATGATGGCTGCATGAAGAGCCACTGACTCCTCGCCTCGTCGCGGCGCCTATTCCATGAGGGCGAAACGTTGTCGGATGAAGACCTGACGCAATCCACCCCTGGCTCCCCTGTCCAGCCGCGGCTGCTTGCTGAACGCTACGATGTGATCGAGATCGTTGGCGCCGGCGCGTCGGCGGTCACCTGGCGGGGCCACGATCGCCGTCTCGATCGTCAGGTGGCGATCAAGATTTTGCGGCGCGACATCGACCAGGACGACGCCTATGTTCAGCGCTTCGAGCGAGAGGCTCGGACTTCGGCATCGGTTTCCCACGGCAATGTCGTGAATGTCTATGACGTTGGACAGCAAGATGGTTGGCTTTATCTTGTGATGCAGCTGGTCGATGGCGAGGACCTGAAGCATACGATCGGCCGGCGGGGCCCACTGCCACCAGAGGAGATTTACGACATCACCCGCCAAATTCTGCACGGTCTGGGGGCGATCCATCGTGCCGGAATCCTGCATCGCGACATCAAGCCCCAGAACGTGCTGATCGATCGCGAAGGTGTGGTTCGCGTCACCGATTTCGGGATCGCCCAGACGACTGTTGACATCGGCCTTACATCAGCTGGAGTGACCGTTGGCACCGCCGCCTATATGGCGCCTGAGCAGGCGCGGGCCAGCACGCTGAGCGATGCGACGGACCTCTATGCCGTGGGCGTGGTCATGTATGAAATGCTCACCGGCGTGTTGCCGTTCGATAGACCATCAGCGGCGGCGACGATGCTCGCCCATATCCAGGATCAGCCGATCGCGCCTTCCCGGCGGGCGCCTCATTTATCGATCCCACCACTGCTTGACGGAATCGTGTTGCAGGCCATGTCCAAGGATCCGGGCGCTCGTTTTCGTGGCGCGGCGGCAATGGCCCGTGCGCTCGAAGGGGACATGCAGGATTCTGGCGGGACGACCCGGTTCGTTGCGGCACAGGAAAGAACTCGAGTGGCGCCCACGGCGCGAGCCCGCAACCAGGCCTGGCCACCAGCGACACCTTTGACGACAGTTCCTCCTCCGCACGTTCAATTGACGCCCGCGACGGGCGGTTACGAAGGCAGAAGCCTGCTCACCGCGGTGTTCGTGCTGATTCTGCTGGCCATTGCTGTGGTCGCTGGCTACATGTACTACGAGTACACACGAGACGATGACGTGCCGGGCACACCTGGCGGGAACGAACAGTTGGCGCCAGTGGATGACCCTCAACCTACCACGAAGCCAACTTCGCCAAGCGAGCCGACATCAACAAGTGAGCCGACTCTGGCAAGCGAGCCGACGCCCACCGCTGCCCAGGTGATTGTCGCGCCGACCACGGACCTACAGCCAGAGCCAACGACAACGCCAACCGCCGAGCCAATCGATGAACCAACCAATGTCCCAATCGAGCGGGTGATTCCGATCGATCAGGTCATCGAACCGGAAGTCACCCCGGTTGGCGACTGATTCGGTGACTGGTCACGGCCCCGAACGAGGCGTTTGGTGGCATCATTGCCTCAGAGGCGAGTGGAAGGTATCGGAAGGAACATCAGCGTGACGAATAATGGTGAGGTAAGAGGCGCAGTTGATAAGATCGACTTGCGTTCCGATACGGTGACGAGGCCGACTCCCGAAATGCGCGCGGCCATGGCCGATGCCTTGGTTGGCGATGATCAATTTGGCGAGGACCCGACAGTCAATCGCCTTGAGCAGACCGCCGCCAATCTGCTTGGCAAGGAGGCCGCAGTCTATGTCTCCAGCGGCACGATGGGCAATCTCTCCGCACTCCTCGCCCGCTGTGGCCGGGGCGACGAGGCGATCGTCGGCGACGAGTCGCACATCCTGTGGTTCGAGAGTGGCGGGGCTTCGACGCTGGGCGGGATACCCGTGTTCCACCTGGGGACCGACCGATGGGGCCGCCTCGACCTCAACGCCATAGCGAACGCGATTCGCGCCAACCGGCCGGGCTACCCCAGGACCGGCGTTGTCTGTCTCGAAAACACCCACAATCGGTGTGGCGGCGTTGTGCTCGATATTGAGTACATGCGGGCTGTGCGGGAGATTGCCCATGATCGGGGCGTGCCGGTCCATCTCGATGGCGCCCGTATTTTCAATGCCGCCGCCTTTCTCGGAGTTTCGCCCGCGGAGATCGCCGCCGAGGCCGATTCCGTCCAATTCTGTCTCAGCAAGGGGCTTGCGGCGCCCGTCGGATCACTCGTCGCAGGTACAGAGGAGTTTATCGAGCGAGTGCGCTCACAGCGCAAGGTCCTCGGCGGCGCGATGCGCCAATCGGGTGTGATCGCCGCTCCTGGGTTAGTCGCTCTCGAGACGATGATCAATCGCTTGCCGGAGGATCACGCTCGGGCCCGGACACTTGCGAATGGATTGGCCACTATACCGGGAGTGGTGATTGACCGTGAGACTGTACACACAAATATCGTCGTGATCAAGCTTGAGGGTCAGCGCGATCACATCGCGTTCATCTCCACTTTAAAGTCTCGCGGGTTGCTTGTTTCCAACTACGGTTTGCGGGGCGTGAGGTTGGTGACGCATTACGAAATCGACGATGCCTCGATCACACGGGCGCTTGAAATTATCGCGACGGCCGTGGCCGAGATGAAGGAACCAGCCCGTGTCCCAGCCTGATTCAGCGGAACGCCGCCGGTCAGGTTTCCTCGGAGCACGGATCGTGCTGGGCGTATCCGGAGGGATTGCCGCGTACAAGGCAGCAGAGCTCGCCAGCACCCTGGTTCAGGCTGGAGCGACCGTGGATGTGGTAATGACGAACGGAGCTCGGCAATTCGTGCAATCGCTCACGTTCGTTGGCATCACCCATCGATCCGTCCATTCCGGGATATTCGAGGGTTGGGACAATGGCGAGACGGGGCACGTGTCTTTGGCCGCCGAGGCCGACCTCTTGCTCATCGCTCCCGCAACCGCCAACACCATCGCTCGGATCGTCCATGGCCTGGCCGATGACACACTTAGCACCGTGGCGCTGGCAACCGCGGCGCCGATTGTTGTTGCCCCGGCGATGGAACATCACATGTGGCATCATCCCGCCACCCAGGCGAACGTCGAAACGTTGCGCCAGCGAGGCGTCACGTTTGTGGGTCCCACCCACGGGCGACTCGCATCCGGCGCCAGCGGTGACGGCAGGTTGGCGCCAACTGTCGACATCGTTGCGACAGCCCGGCGGGAGCTGGGCAAAGGAGGACCGCTCGCGGGCAAGACCGTCGTGGTCACCGCTGGCGGGACGCGGGAGGCTATCGATCCGGTGCGGTTCATCGGCAATCGATCGACTGGGCGGATGGGTATTGCCTTGGCCGAAGCTGCGCTCGACGCCGGCGCCGACGTGCGTTTGATCGCGACCGGAAGCGTTGACTCACAATTCTTATGGGGTGACTTCATCGTGGTCGAGTCGGCCAGCGACATGGCGCTGGCTGTCGAGCGCGCAGTCCCGGAAGCCGACATCCTGATCATGGCGGCGGCTGTGGCCGATTATGGACCGGCTGTCAAAGCCGATCAGAAACTCAAGAAGCGCGCGGGCCAGGACTCGATGGAACTCCACCTGCTCAAGAATCCGGACATCGTTGCTGGTGTTTGCAAGGAGGGCTTGCTCAAGGTTGGATTTGCCGCCGAGACCGAGCAACTGCTTGAAAACGCGGCGCAGAAACGTGTGGCCAAGGGACTCGACCTGATCGTCGCCAACGAGGCAATAGCTACTATCGGCAGTGATAGGAGCCATGCCACTTTGATCTCGGGGGACCGCGAACCGCGGCAGTTGGCGGAGGCCAGCAAGCAGGCCGTCGCATCGCAGATTGTGAACGAAATCGTGCGCTTGCTGGAGTTGCGTGCGTCCCATGATTGAGCAGGCCGATCGCCGTCGTATTCAACTTTCACCCAGGTCCCAGCTTGCAACCGAGTTGTTGCTCACCTTTTTTGCGTTGGTCGGCAGCATCATCATTCTGCGCACCGTGCTGGTCGTGTTGGATGTATCCGATCGCGTCTGGATTGGCGACTTTGTCTATGGCCTGACGCGGCCAGTGACCCGCGTTCTCGAATTCCTGCCAGGAGCCAACCGGAGCCTGTACGGCAACCTGACCACGGTCGATGTTACGCTCCTGGCCTTTCTTTTCCTTTTCCTGCTTGGCATTGTTGCGACCGGTCGTCAATACGATTAGCTTTAGGCGACGACTCATCCGGGAGACGATTTCCAATCATCCTGCATTGGTCGCGGGGACGGTGTCGTCGCTGGACCACTCAAGGGGTACGTTCATCATGATGAAGAACACCGTTCGCGGCATTCTCGGTCTCGTGCTTACCGCCGCCGCAACCTGGCTCGCAAGCTACATCGTCGAACAGGTTTTTGGTCCGGATGAGGAGCAAGGATAGCAAAAACAGTTGTGCGAGCCGAAGGAGGAAATGCGTATGCCGGGCGCGCCCTCCCGGGCAGTGGCGATCGTGAATCCAGCGACTCGCGGCAATGTGGCGCGGATTGTGGAGTTGCTGACGCTTGCGGCGCCGCGCTCAACGCTGCTCGAGGTGCACGAAACGGAGCATGCTGGGCACGCCCGCGAAATCGCCCGTGTTCACGCTCCTGGGGCCGACCTCCTGATCGCTGTCGGCGGTGATGGAACCGTGGCCGAAGTCGCCGGAGTGGCGCGGGAAACCGGGATTGCTGTCGGCATCGTGCCGGGCGGCTCCACCAACATCATCGCTCGCGAACTCGGCATTCCAACCAACCTTTATCGGGCGACGCGTTTGCTCTTCGGAGATCATGCTGTGCGTACAATCGATGCCGGATTGTGCGGCGATCGCACCTTCCTGCACATGGCAGGAGCCGGTATCGACAGCCTGCTCTTCGACCTTACCGACCCGGTGCTGAAACAGAGGGTGGGCTGGATGGCCTATCTTCCGGCCGCCGTCAAGGCACTGCGGCGACCGCTTTCAACCTTCACGGTCCGCGCCGAGGAATGCTGCCTGGAAGGCGTGCGATCTCCGCTCGTGCTTGTCGCGAACGGTCCTTCGATCATCGCGCCCCGACTGCAACTTGATACCCGGATCAGGTTCGATGATGGGAGGCTCGACGTCCTCGTGGTCACCGCGACCAGGCCTCTTGAGCTGGCCCGTGTGCTGGCGCGGATCGCGACGCGACAGATGATGAACTCTCCGTTTGTCACCTCGTTCACGACCGCATCGGTTGAGATCGTCGCTGAGCCCGAGATTGCGGTCCAGCTTGATGGCGATGCGGTCCTCAAGACACCAGTCCGGTTCACGGTTGATCCTGGATCTGTACGGATTGTGACACCACGAGGTCACTGATCGGATGCGACACATTCGCCGACATCAACGACCGGCTCCATGGGGGACCGGGCGTTTCTTCACTTGCTATGAGCCGGTCTACCAGGTTAGTCGATGGGTGCGCAAGAGTCGGGCTGCTTTTGAAGCACATACGTCGCCTGGCCCGTCTCATAGCCCATCAAGAACTCGTCGCCACACGAATTGGTGAAGCCCGTGCTTACGCCCCAGCTCGTGGAAACTTCAAAGGTGTTGCCAGTGACGTAGCCGGTTGACTCACCATTGGCAAGGTTGCCGTCGAACTCAACCGCGCCGTCCACTGTGATGGTGACGTAAATATCCCGGGACGCCGTGACCTGGATGCTTGTCAGATCGGACTCATCGAATGAAGTCTGCCCGGCGGGAACCTCGATCTCCGCGCTTTCGTCTGTGGAAACGCCTTCATCCGGCTCAGGGGCGTCAGACTCAGGAGGCTCGCCAGCATCCACTTCCTCTTCGCCTTCGATGACGTTGTCCCCACCTCGGCGTTCCGACCGGCCATCTTCGGTCGTGGTTTCACGAGACCCGGAACTCGCCGCTTGCGTCGGCGCCGGAGCCACTGTCGGCGCCACCGTGGCGGGCTCCTGGGTTGGGGCCTTTGTCGGCACCGGAATATCGCTCTCGAATGGGGTCGCGGTAGGCGCCGGAACGGTTGGCGTGATCTCAATATTGGGCTGGGCCACGAATGCGCTGTACACCCAAGCGAAGACAATGGCGCTCAATACGACCGAAAACGCGATTATTGCGAAATTCGGCGCCCAGTGGCTTGGCATGTTGATTGGCGGAACGGCAGCGACATTTGCGGCTGGCAACTTGCCGCTACCGCCATGGGCCTCTTCGAACATGACCAGTAATTTGCTGGGGTCGAGTTGCAGATAAGAGGTGTAGTTACGAACGATTCCCCGTTGGTAAATCAGCGGGGGAAGCGCGGCGAAGTTCTCCTCTTCGAGCGCCGCCAAATGATGGCGATTTATTCGTGTAGCCTGTTCCGCTTCCTTCAGCGTGGCGCCCATGTGAGCGCGCGCCTGATGGAGCGTCTCTCCAAATCCGGCCATCAAACGATCCTGGTGAACCCCATTACGGGTCGGAACTGCATATGAACTGACGCGCTAAATGGTGTCGGAGGATGGGCGCATGGGACGTGTCGACACCGGCGCCGTGAGTTGGATTGTTGCTGTTCGAATCGTGCTCCCTCTACAAAACACGGTCCGCTATGCATGATTGTACTCCTTCGTACGTGTGCAAAAGGCAGTTTTCATGTCCCTAACTAAAGTTGCTCGTACGTACACGTCGTTCATCTCGCCGTTCTGATTCACTTTGCGAGTTTGATCGATCGACCAGGTGATCGGTCCGCGGAGTTTCCGGCTTGATCATATCTACCGGTGGAATCCAGCTTGTATCCGCCGCCAACCACCAGAACCCTATCGAAGATCGGCAGGTGAGCTCGTCGGCATTGACCATCTGTCGGTAAGTCGGTGCGTCATGGTTTTCGCACCACCCTCGGTCGCCGGTTTCGGACGATCGGAACGAACGACATGTGCTGCATGATTTCGTCACCTTGGACGAGACCTCGAAAATCCGATCGGGCTCCTCATCCGGTTCAATCATGGCATCGCGAATATCGACTCGTGAATCGAATGCTGCCTGATTGTTCGCAAAGTTGGATGATAGCGGTTGCTGGTCGCGCCGCCGTCGCGACGATCGGGCATGCGGTTCCTCCCTGGTGGTGGTTGCCCTCCGATCGGCGGGTTGGGCGTCAACCGGCCGATCCTCGTTGACCCAAAGACGCGGCGACACTTGAGGAAGAAGATCTGTAGCCACGCGTCGTCCGAACACGTCTGCTTCGACTTCAGCATTCTGTGTCTTGCGCCCAGGCCAGTCTTCAAACAGGGCCGACCGCAACGCGTCCATACCACCGGGTTCGTCGATCGCGAAGAACGACGGCTCAGGTCGGTTTGATAAACCTGGCTCCTCTACGCTGCCATCGTGATAGGGGCGCCGATTGGACGACGCTTGAGGTTGCTGGGCGCCATGGCGCCTCGGCCGGAGGGGCGCGAGGTCTGGCTCAGGCTTGCGAGCCAGGAGGAGAGTTCGGGCTTCGTGCCACGCTGCAGGCTGTGGAACCGGAAACTGGTTCTCGTCTTCAAGCCAGCTCTCCCGACTCGTCGCCGCAATTGCTGTCGGAAGTGGCACGGGTGTCCAGTCTAGCGTCTCGGAACGCTCCCACTGGGAGACATGCCCGGCATCCTGCGACGGCAATTCGTCTTCTGGAATGCCGTTGGCTTCGTCGTACGCCGGGGTCCCGTAGTCAGCGGCGTCCGCGAAAACCTGATGGATGACCGGCGAAGCTGGGCGCCGGCGAATTCCAAAATTCAAGCTTCGCCACCAACTGGTTCGTGGCGATTCAGGTATCGTATTACGTACATACGAAGTATCGGAATATCCGTCGTCAAATTGGTCCGACAGTGATCGTTCATATTCATCGAGCACCTGGTCGTTGTCACTCGGGAACCCATTAGACGGTTCCCCTTGGAAGTTGTCCCACTCAGGGGCATAGCCCGCTTCATCACGCAACTCCGTCTCGGATTCGCGGAGCTGCGGGTCGGCGAATGCCAGCTCATCGACGACCGGCTGATGCCGGGCGATATTGCCGCGAGGGCTGTTCGGCGCGTCCTCGATCGCAGCGCGGGCGCGGGCAAAGGCGACATCCAGGCTATCGCTCTCAAGATCCCACACGACGGCGGGGTTGTGCGGCGGAGATGGTTCGTTGGCGGGGAGTGCTGGCGCCGGTTGGAGGAGCGGTTCAGGCGCCTGAAATCGAGAATTCACCAGCGGAGTGCGATCGATGGAACCGTGGATTGCCCGGGCCCGTTCCACGACGAGATCGAAGCTTGAAAATGGTCGGCTGCTTCCATCAGACCCGCGTCCCTGGTGTGTTGGTAGGTGATCGGTGCGGAAGAAGTCGCGGAGGCGCGGCAAGTCAACTTCCGGTCTGACTTCCGGAACGCTATCGAACCGGGTGTCGACTCCAACCGCTGGCGACAGGGCATCTCCTCGAGCTTCGACTTCGGATCGGGAGACCGGTGGCGTGACCTCGGAAGCTTCGCGGCGACTGCGAGTTGGTGTCTCTACCTGGCCCAGAGCGCGCTGGTCACTGTGTCGGTTGTCGAAGACATGGTCCGAAGGCGTGTCCGTATCGACTGCATCAGGTTCGATCATCGGTCGAGTTGGAGTGCGCCGAAGAGCCGCACGGGCGCGCGCATGGAAGATGGCATCGCGACTGCCGCGTGCCATGTGTCGCACGCGTTCGTCCTGATCCGCGATGGCGGCCGCGTTGTGGTCGTCGTATTGCGTCATTGAGCGCGTATTCGAATGTGAGGAATCTTCTGCCCGAATAGATGTCAAGGTCACCACGTCGTCGGTTTTCGCGATGCCCGTTTCGGGTTCCGGCATACGTCCGAGACCGGAGGTGGCATCGACCACTGAGGTCACTTCGTCGTCGAATCGCTGTTTGCCGAAAATGAATCCCCTGCGCGGCGCGGCGCGTGGCGTCGTCCCTGAAGGCGAGGTTGTGGTGCTCGACGACGCGCTATCTAGCCACAGGTCCTGACCCCAGGTGTTTCGGCAGGCGATTTCTCGTTCGCGGACGAGTATTTTCAGTTCGCTGGCCACCTGGCGCTTGGGATGAGAGCACCAGCCATTCCCAGAAAATTGCGCCTTTTGGAAGAATTGGCATGTGGAACATTGCCGCTTCGAGACCGACATCAACCCTAGATCCTCAATCAGGACTGGTGATCCTGAGACCAAAGAGACAGTATTGCCGCGAACGAATCACCCTACTGATGCGTTTGCGCGTCACCCTGGTTGAACGGCCGAGCCTGGATTAGCTCGATTGTAGACCCTTGGGGGAATCGTGTCTATAAGGCAACGAATCTGATTTCCCCGGATCATGATCCCGGCGGATTAATCGCCGATAATGTACGGTCAGAGTGTCCGCGTGAAGCTTTCATCTTACACGACAACGTCCGTCTCTGAACGGACACTATGATAGTCCATATCGACCGTTAGATGCCACGGTGTCACATTGACCTGAGGATAAGGGTGTTGAGGCGCCCTCAACGAGGTGAGTCCACGGGTGGGGAGTCGACTTCCCAACGGATTGCCCGAAGGAGGAGAAGGATGCTGGTCCTGTCAGGCGAGGATATTCGAAAGTTGGCGCCTATGCCCATGGCGATCGAGCTGGTTGGAACGGCGTTCGGCAATCTTGCGGCAGGGCATGCCCTGTCTCCCCTGCGCACTTCTCTCGAGGTGTTGCCTGGAGCTGGGACCACCCTCGTGATGCCCGCCTACGTGCCAGCGACGTCGGCGCTTGGTGTCAAGATCGTCTCCGTGTTCACGGGGAACGCCGCACGCGGCATGCCGACAATCACGTCGCTGGTGGCGTTGCTCGATGACCAAACTGGTCAACCGCTAGCGATCATGGATGGCGCCTATCTGACTGCCTTGCGCACTGGCGCGGTCTCGGGGGTGGCGACCAAATTACTTGCCCGTGAGGACAGCACTGTAGTAACCGTGATCGGCGCCGGCGCACAGGCCCTCACTCAAGCTGCCGCCATATGCGCCGTGCGAGCAATTGAGCGTGTGATCGTAACCGCAAGGTCCCAGGCGAGCCTGGACCGTTTCAGGGAACAGCTGGGCCGTGATTGGCCAGATGTGGAAGATCGGCTCGAGACAACGCGCGATACGCCCTCGGCGGTCCGCGCCGCCGATATTATCTGCACGGCGACCTCGTCCCACACCCCGGTGTTCGACGATGCCGATGTTCAACCAGGAACGCACATCAATGGCGTGGGATCGTTCACACCGCAGATGCGGGAGATTCCGGCGCTAACCGTCGCCAGAGCGCTGGTTGTAGTTGATCAGCTTGAAGCGGCGCTTGAGGAAGCGGGCGACCTGATCATGCCGGAGCGTGACAGGGTGATCGTCCGCGGACACATTTCGCGAGAGCTGGGAGAGCTTGTAAATGGAAGCATTACAGGACGCACGTCGATCGATGAAATTACGTTCTTTAAGAGCGTTGGAAACGCGGTGCAAGATGTCGCCGTCGGCCGCTTCGCGTACGACGAAGCCATTCGGCGCGGAATGGGTCAATCCGTGCACCTATAGGCACGAATCCCAAACCTACCGGCGCTGTCATGCCTCGTGCTCGACGAATCATGTCGAGCGGAATGATCGCCAAATCGAACGCTCGGCCGCTCCGGACGAGCAAGCGTATTATGGATATTGGTAGATTCATACTAATCTGCCGCCAACGAGATGGGCGGCGCCGCCACGGTCCCGTATTTCACTGCGTGCTCGAACTCGTCGGGGAAGTGTTCCATCATGCCAATCAGTGGAACTGGCGCAACCTGCCCCAGCCCACAGAGCGAGAGTTCAATGATGTGCTTGCTTGTGCGCTGGATCAGCGTCAAGTCGTCCATCGATCCACGGCCAAAGCGGATGCGATCCAGAATTTCGACGAGCGCCGGATTGCCAAGTCGGCACGGCACACATTTCGAGCACGACTCGTAGCGGTTGAAGGCGGTGAGATACCGGGCGAAATCGACGACATTAACGGTCTCATCGAAAATCACCCAGCCACCGGAACCGAGCATGCCGCCGACGTCGCCAAGTGAATCGAAGTCGACCGGGATATCCAGGTGTTGGTCTCTAAGCGGGCCAGCAGATACGCCACCGGTCTGCACGCCCTTGAAGGTGTACCCCTCGGCCATGCCGCCGAAGACGTCGTTAAGGAGCTTTCTCAAGGTCATGCCCATCTCGACTTCGACCACGCCGTGGCGCTCGAGCGGGCCCTGGACAGTCATGAGCTTTGTGCCGTTGCTGCTCTCGGTCCCGAGGCCGGCGAACCATGCGCCGCCGTTGACGATGATATCCGGGATATTGGCCAGGGTTTCGGTGTTGTTCGCGATGGTCGGCCGCTTCCAGAGTCCTTCCTCGACCGATCGCGGCGGCTTGGTGCGCGGCTGGCCGCGCACCCCCATCACCGAGAACATCATGGCCGAGGCTTCGCCGCAAATATAGGCGCCGCCGCCAGTTCGGACACGGAAGGCGACATTCTTGCCAGTGTTGAGGATGTTCTTGCCGATCAGGCCGATGCGCTCCGCATCGGCGACAGCCCTGCGAAAGCGACGAATCGCCAGTGGATATTCCCCCCCGATGTAGTTGTAGCCGCGCTCGGCGCCACAGACGACGCAGGCGATCAGGATGCCTTCCAGGATGCGGTGGGGGTCGCACTCATGGAGATGGCGGTCTTTGTAGACGTTGGGCTCGCCTTCGTGGCTGTTGCAGACCACGAATTTTGGCGTCACTCGGGCCTTGCGACCGCTCTCCCACTTGATGCCGGCCGGGAATCCGCCGCCACCTCGACCACGAACATTCGCGGCGGTGACCTCGGCGATTGCCTCCTCGGCAGTCAGGTCGAAGAGCACCTTGAGGTAGCCGTCGTACGCCCCTCGGGCGATCGCGTCCTCAATCGAATCTGGTTCGATCACGCCCGCATTGCGGGAAATGATCTGGAGTTGATCCTTGAAGAACGGATGCTCATTGAGCGAGGGGATATCGCGCAGCGAAGAATCGCTCCGCACTCCGATCGCGAGGTCTTCTCGCTCACCGTTGAACACCGCCGTGACATCGCCGGGTTCAAGCGGTCCGTAAACCACCGGTGGTTCGCCAGCGCGGCGAACTTCGATCCACGGTTCCATCCAGAAGGCGCCGTTGCCGCTGACCTCGCGGATGATGGCAATGTTCCCGAGGTCGGCACGGCAGACATCAAGGACCTTCAGCGCGCCCTTGGCAATCGAGCTGCTGCCGACGCCAACACTGACAATCGACTGATTGCCTTCCCATAGTTCTTGCCAGCGCGAGAGCGCTCGTGAGCGAAACGCGAGAAACTGTTCCTTGGAGTCGAGCCGGGCCAATTCCTCATCCGGTCGAACGTTGACCATTGCTCACCTCCTCCACTCGCATCGCGCTGCTACCCTTTACCGCCTGGTCAAGCAATGTCGTCAACTGCTCCGGGGTGACGCGACCGTGATAATCGTCGTCGATCTTCACCACCGGCGCTCGATCGCAGACGCCCAGGCAACCGTTGACAACCTGAATGCTGATTTGGTGGTCGCCGGTGGTCTCGCCATCGTCGATTCCGAATCTGTCTTGGACTTCCTGCACCAACGCTTGCGATCCCATCACGTAGCACGCCATGCCATGACAAACGAGCATGTGATGGTGACCACGCGGCTCAGTCCGAAAGTCGGCGTAGAACGTGAGCAGTCCGTAGACGCGGTTAATTGTTGTGTTGAGGTGGTCAGCGACGATTTGGGCCGCCTCCGGTGAGATCCAGCCGAAATGCTCATTTACTTCCTGAAGGGCCGACAGGATCAACTCCTGGGCCTCTTCGAAATCATCGAAAGTAAAATGCGACATGAGTTCACGCACGACATCAAGATCGATTTCCTGGCGCCCTGTGAACGGAGCTGGCGCTGGAATAACGACGTGCGTGGATTCGGCGTGAGTCACCAGGCGAACCTCCCTGCCGCGTCAACCAATTGGCGTGCTCGTCGAGCGGCAGCTAAACGGGGGCTTAAATTATCGCGGTGAGTATACCAGCCGGGTGCCCAACCAAAAGGGACCGTGCTGGGTGTCTTCGCGACCGAGGGAGGAGATCGATGAAGCCTGCCTCATGGGTCATGGACGGGCGGGCAAGACGTCCCGCTCAGGACTTGAGCAACGACTTGAAATCGCCATCGAACATGTTCAGGAACTCGTACATGTCGACAACGTCGGATGCCGTGACCGGCTCGCGATTCTCATCTGTCGGCGCTTCGGTCAAAATCTCCGGCGCCTGAAGTTCCTTGATGTCGCTCAGGGCCTGCTCGCTCAGTCGACGCAATGCCAGTTGCGCCTCTTCGGGGTCACCATCGTTGAGGACGGCAGCCACGAAGTTCCGGGCGTGGCAATCGGTGCATTCGACGAGCATCGTCCACATTTCGCTCTCCCGGGAAATGACGGTGATGTCGTCTGAGTGGAACTGACGATGGCACACGATACAGCGTTCCATGCGCTTGAGAACGATACGTTTGATACGGACTTCTGAATCCATGGTTCCTTCTATCGGGTAGCTTGGCGCCACGAAGGCAACGCCAGGTACGGGTTAGTTGGATCGTTTCTTGTCGAAATCGTCGAGGTCCAGAGAGTTGATGAAATCCCGGAATACCCCCAAACCTTCTTCTGGCCGGGCGCTGGCTTGCGTCTCGCGCTCGTTCGGAGCATCGGGTTCGGTTTGGTCGAGGCGCTGGGCAATGTCGACGTCATCAGGATCATCGCTGTCCATCGCGACGCCAACCTGATCCATGATCGAGTCGTCTACGAAAATCCGGGCAGCGGTGCGGACGGCAATCGCAATCGCATCGCTTGGGCGCGAATCGATTTCAAGTGATCGGCCGTTGTGGTCGAGCACAATGCGGGCGAAGAAGACCTGATCATTGAGTTCGGAAATGACGATTTGCTCGATGACAACGCCGAGGTCTGTGAGCATCGTGCGTATCAGGTCGTAGGGGAGCGGCCGGGTAGCGGGGATGCCTTGCAGCTCCATGGCGATCGCTTCGGCTTCGTAGGCGCCGATCCAGATCGGGAGGTGCCGCTCGCCGTCAACCTCCTTGAGGATAACGACACGGTTTTGCGTCACGAGACTGACGCGGATGCTTTCGACAGTCGTTTCAATCATCGTCGGGCCCTTTGACATCGGGAGTCCGCTCGAATCGCCGATCAACCGGGGCGTTGGAATCCTGTTCGGTCACCACTGGAGTGAAACGCATTATCCTCCACCAGCTTCCCACTCCCTATAGTACACCGGGATTCGTGCTCTGGCGGCGCCCATGTGACCGGACAACGGCAATCATCACGCTCGTCCTGACAGGGAAACGCTAGTTGAGGTCGCCAAGCTCTGGGTAATCGTTGTGTGGCACGGCGCCAATATGGTCGGTGGGCCAGTAGGAAAACCAGGCCTTGCCGATGATGTTGTCAATAGGAACGAACCCGAAGAACCGTGAGTCCTCGCTGTTCGTGCGGTTGTCACCGAGGACGAGCACAAAGTCCTGAGGCACTTCAATTGGACCGCAAACGTCGGACGATTCCTGACAGGAGGTCCGTTTGCCGTCATCGAGGTACGGTTCAACGAGGCGAATGCCATCGATGAACACGCCACCGTCCCGGATCTCAAACGAATCGCCAGGCAATCCGATCACTCGCTTGATGTAGGGCTTGTTTGCATTTGCACCTGGTGGATTGAGGACAATGATGTCGCCGCGTTCTGGCATGCCAAATGGGCGCCATGCATCGTCGTCGTCAAACGCGACACCCGGTATCCAGCCAAGCCACTGATCCTGATCGAACGAGAAGTAGGCGTTGCGGTTCACGAGCAGCATCTCATTGTTGGCGAGGCTGCTGTCCATACTGTGCCCATCGACCCGAAAATTGAGGACTACAGCCCGGACCGCGACGAAAATCAGCAACGCGAGCAGCAAGGTTTCGATGATCTCGCGGACCATCGAATGCGATTTCTTCCGTTCGTTGGTGGCGCCGGCAGGATCGGCGTCTGCACTGGATTCCAAAGGAATGCCGCGCGGATCGGTAAGGTCTCGAGAAACCTGGGTGTGGTGATCGGTCATTCCCGTGAACTACCTCAACATTCGAATGCATGAAACAGGAAAGGACGCAAGGGATGACCCCTACGTCCCTCACTGTTGAAACGTTCGTGAATCGAGCATTGTTGCAGCGTGGTCCTGGATTGCGTCGGATCGGGTTCCATGGCCCTCCAGGGCGGAACGAAATCAGTGACCGAGGTCAGGTGAACCGAGATTTCTTCGTCGCTACAACTTCCATCGCACACCCAAGCGGGAGTGAATACAGGGACTGAGGTCAGGTGACCTAGATCTCGTCGGCGCGGCTTCCACCAACCTTGACAGTGTTGTTCTCCTTGGCGGAGTTGGTGGATGTGGTCAAGGTCGAGGCGGTCTTGGAATTGCCAGCCTCAAGCCGTTCCTGCTCTTCCTTCTCCTCTGTAGTTGATTCCGTCTTGAATTCCCGGATGCCCTTGCCGAGCGCCCCACCAATTTCCGGAAGCTTACCAACGCCGAAAATGATAACTATGATGACCAGCACAATTGCCAGTTCTGGTACTCCAATGCCTGCCATCGTCGTGTTGCCTCCTTGGATCCGGATTAGTACGCTTGATTGCCCGGCTGCTGAGACAAACCTTGGCCTCCGTCGCGACTCATCAAGCTGCGATCCGTATTGTATGCCTGTCCAAAGCCGATTTCAACGCGCGAATGGTAGAATGGTGACACACCACACGCGAGCGGATCCATATGTGGCCCTGCTTCCGGAATGAGATTCCGGAGGGTCTGACCGCGTGGTCGTTGCTGTGCGCCACGACTCCTTCCTGTGTTCAGAGATCGACTGTTTCAACCTTCGGCTCATTGCGCAAACGGGCCGCTTGCGGTCACCAGCGACGTTACCCGCTCAGGAAAATGCTGCTCATAATGGACAGGACCAGGAAAAACCCGGCGATCCCAATCGTGAACTGAAACAGCGTCTTCTCAAACCCGCGTCGCGTCCGCTGAATGGAATCCGATCCACCGCCAAATGCACCGCTGAATGATGAACCCTTGGTCTGCAACAGGGTCACCGCGATCAACAAGATAGAAACGATGATGGTGACCAGGTTGAGTGCGACTTCCACGAGACCGTTCGTCCTTCTTCGGAGTGATCGATGGTGATTGCGCGTGTCAGCGACGTATGCAGCGTACCATCAGCAGGGGCTTCGGGCCAACTCGCTACCCACGATTCTCGAGGGCCGCACCCACTATTGGCAGAAAAGAGTCAAGGTTGACGCTCGCCCCCCCAACCAACGCGCCGTCAACGTCCTCCTGGTCAATGTAGAGGCTGGCGTTGTCTGGAGTGACGCTGCCCCCATAGAGAATTGGCGTCCTTGTGGCCGATTCGGCATCAATCTCGGCGAGCAGAAAGCGAATGTGCGCCGCCATTTCTTGAGCGTCGCGCGGCTCGGCTGTGTTGCCTGTGCCAATGGCCCACACCGGCTCATAGGCGACGAGGATGCTACGGAGCTGGAGGCCGTCGAGATGGCTGGCGGAGTGCCTGACCTGCCTGGAGACAACCTCTAGCGCGTCCCCGGCATCGCGCTGATCCTGCGTTTCTCCAACGCACAGCAGGGGCACCATGCCATTGGCAAGAGTCGCATCCAGTTTTGCCCGGATGAGTTCGTCGGTTTCGCGATGATGCTGGCGCCGTTCGCTGTGTCCGACAATCGCGAACGTGCACCAAGGCGCCAACATGCCCGCAGACACCTCACCCGTGAACGCTCCCTTGTCATTGGCGGAAACATCCTGGGCGCCGATAAGCAGACTCGATTCGGACGTTTCGCTGGCAATCAGCGGTATCCAGGGAAACGGCGCCGCTATCCCAACCCCGATCTCGTCGTTCGACGCGTCAGCGATCTCGGCGATCGCACGCGCAAGGGAGATGGCGCCCTCGATATCGAGATTCATCTTCCAGTTGCCGATAACGTACGGTATTGTCGTTGATGTCATTCGGCCTCCGGTATCGCGGCAATTCCCGGAAGGACCTTTCCTTCGAGGAACTCGAGCGACGCGCCTCCGCCTGTCGATATATGGTCTATGCGGTCCGCGTATCCGAGTTTTTCGACAGCGGCCACGGAGTCGCCGCCACCAATCACGGTGTAACCATTTGCCCTGGCGACGGCCTCGGCGACGATGGCTGTGCCCGCCGCGAACGCCGGATTCTCGGCGACGCCGAGGGGGCCGTTCCAGAGTAACGTCCTGGCCTTCGAGACCATGCCGCTGTACGCTCTGGCCGACTCCGGTCCGATATCGAAAATCGCCGTATCATCTCCTACCTCGCTTACCGGGCGAATCTCGCCGGCCTCTTCGTCGATCGATTTCGCCACGACCACATCGATGGGCAGGACGATCTTGATGTTGCGCGATATCGCGGTTTGCATCAGATCGGTCGCAAGCGTGACCAGGTCGGGCTCGACGAGCGACTTGCCCACCGCGATACCCTGAGCAAGCAGGAACGTGTTGGCCATGCCGCCCCCAATCAGGAGCGCGTCGACATTCAGCAACATGTGCTCCAGCATACCGATCTTGTCGGACACCTTGGCTCCGCCAACGATCGCCAGGAATGGGCGCTCGGGAGCGTCGAGCAGATGCGACAGCGCTTCGATTTCGGATTGCATCAGGAAACCGAGATACGCGGGGATATGGTGGGCCACACCGGCGGTCGAGGCGTGAGCGCGGTGGGCCGCTCCAAACGCGTCGTTGACATACACATCCGCCAGCTCGGCCAGTTCGCGCGCCAACGAGGAGTCGTTCTGTTCCTCTCTGGGATCGAATCGCACGTTCTCGAGCATGAGCACATCGCCGTCGACCATTTCCGCAACGCCGACCGCGGCATCCCAACCACTGATGGCGCGAAGCGCGGTTACTGGTTGCTCCAGCAACACAGCCAAACGCTGGGCAATCGGCGCCAGGCGCAGGTCTTCCACAACCTTGCCCTTCGGTCGGCCCAGGTGACTGCACAGAATGACCCGGGCGCCGTTGTCGATAAGCCACTTGATCGTGGGCAGGGCCGCCACGATCCGGGTGTCGTCCTCGATTTGGCCATCGCGCAACGGCACATTGAAGTCAACGCGGCAAAGCACGCGCCTGCCACGAACATTCGCTTCGGTGATCGAGCGCTTGGTCATCGTGGCATCCCGGCTCTCCTCAATTGACAGCCGGTAGTCGCCGCGCATTTGGCGGGTCGGTGACGAAGGCTTCGCCTGGCCAACCGAAGATGCAACTTCCTAATCGCCAAACCCTTGCTCACACACAAGCGCCGCCAAATCGGCAACCCGGCAGGAGTAACCCCACTCGTTGTCGTACCAGGCCACAACCTTCACCATCGTCTCGCCGAGCACCATGGTCGACTTTGCATCGATGATTGACGAACGCGAGTCATGCCGATAGTCGGACGACACCAACTCTTCGTCGCTGTAGCCGAGGATGCCAACGAATTCGTCGGCTTCCGAAGCCGTCTTGAATGCGGCATTAACCGATTCAACCGTCACCGGCCTCTCGGTATTTGCCACAAAGTCCACAATCGACACGGTTGGCGTCGGCACCCGCAAGGCGAATCCGTCGAGTTTGCCGGTGATTTCAGGAATCACCAGCGAGAGAGCCTTCGCCGCCCCCGTTGTTGTGGGCACGATGTTTTGGGCCGCGCCTCGGGCCCGGCGCAGGTCGCTGTGAGGTCCGTCTTGCAAAACCTGATCAGCGGTGTAGGAGTGGACAGTTGTCATCATTCCTTGTTGTATTCCGAAATTGTCGAGCACGACCTTCACTACCGGCGCCAGACAATTGGTGGTGCAGGAGGCGTTCGAAATGATCTGATGTTGGGCAGGATCATACATCTCCTCGTTCACGCCGAGGACAATGGTGAGATCCTCGCCTTTCGCCGGCGCGGAAATAATGACCTTTCGAGCGCCAGCGTCAATGTGAGCACGTGCCTCGCTGGCGTCGGTGAAGCGCCCGGTCGATTCGATCACGAGGTCGACTCCGAGATCGCCCCATGGAAGCTGGCCCGGATCCTTTTCCTCCAGCACCTCGATCATGCGTCCGTTGACGCTGATGCCCTTCTCGTTGGCGGAAATCTCGGCATCGTACCGGCCATACGTCGAGTCGTATTTCAACAGGTGGGCCAAGGTTGCATTGTCGGTCAGGTCATTCACGGCGATGACCTCGAACAGGTCACTGAATCCACCCTGATCGATGGCTTTAAAGACCTGCCGTCCAATGCGGCCAAAGCCATTGATGCCGATCTTGTACACCATGAAATGCTCCTCGAAGGACTCTTGGACTTGCGAAACAACAGCGCGGCGATCGCCCAAACCCGGCGAACTTAGGCAAAAGCGTACCAATAAACGATCGGCCCCGTTACCGTCTTTGCCTCGATCCCGCAATGACGACCTATTGTCGTCTGCCATTGGCGCCGACGAGCACGGTCGCATCGTTCGTCCCAAAGCCATTGGAGGCGGCCACGGTCGCTGGACTGCGCGTTGGCGATGGTCGCTCCCGGGCAAGGTCAATCAGGACAGAGGCAAGCTTGACCGGATCGTGACGCAACGGATTTAAATCGTTCACCACGTCGCGGGCTACAATCTCGACATCGTTTGATGTTCGCTTCGCCCCGTCGTAGACAACTGCCTCGACGTGCCACTCCGGGCGAATTGCGGTGCCAGCCGCGGGGTTGCTGTTGACCAGCACGATGTCGAGTTCGCCTTCACCAAGGTATTTCACGATCTCTCGGACGTGGTCGTCATAGCTGTAGTGGTCGGTTTCGCCTTCCTGCGTCGCCACATTGCAGACATAAATCGTGTCACCGCGCGACCAGGCAATGGCTTCCTTGACGCCATCGACCAGCAGGTTAGGCAGCACACTGGTGTAGAGACTGCCCGGGCCAAGCACGATGAGATCGGCATTCAGGATCGCCGCCAGGGCAGGATCGTACGCCTTGGGGTTCTTTGGCTCCAAAAACACATCGCTGATCGCCGGGCTATCATGGGCGATCGCCGACTCCCCGCGCACGGTCACGCCGTCGACCAGCTCCGCGCACAGGGTGACATTCTCAAGCGTCGAGGGAAGCACACGGCCACGCACGCTGAGCACCCGGGCCGATTCGAGCACAGCCTGCTCGAAACTGCCGGTAACCTGGGTCATGGCGGTGATGAACAGATTGCCGAACGAGTGCCCGGTGAGCTCCGAGCCCTCTTTGTCGAACCGGTAATGAAAGAGCTGGCTCATGGTTGATTCGTCGTTGGCCAGCGAGACCAGGCAATTGCGGATGTCGCCAGGCGCCGGGATGTCGAAGGCATCGCGGATACGACCAGTGCTGCCTCCGTCGTCGGCTACAGTCACAATTGCGGTGAGATTCACGCTTTCATGTTTGAGACCGCGCAGGAGGTACCCTAGCCCGGTGCCACCGCCAATCGTGACAACGTTGAACTCGGGGCGCGACGGACCGAAACGATTGCCGTCGTAGATCTCGGCGACGCTGCGGCCGCTGGTGATTTCGTTCAGCAGTGGGGAAAGCAGCGAATGGCTCAGCTTCCAGGTCGCCAATAAGAGGAATGCCAAACCGCTGACGAGCAACAAGAGACCGCGCCAAGGATGAGAAATGAACTGGAGGGTCAGGATTTCAACGAGGCCCTGCAACCCCGACGGCACCGAGTAATTGGCATACACCCAAGCCGCGGCCATTGCACTGGCCAGGCTGGTGAGGACAACCGCAAGCATAAAGAGCGCCACCCAGCGCTTGATCTTCATGCCTGGGCGTAACCACATCCGATAATTTCGATTATTCACGATCGGATCAAGGGTATGTCGCTCCGGTGAGAACGTGGCGGCGACGATGGACAGCGACCTATGCTCACACTGCGCCGATCAAAGGAGAGACTGGCACGGGCGTGCAGTATAGCATCGCCACCACGTGGCACGGATGTTCAGGAGGTGATTGGGGAGCCCTCTGGAGTTGCGCACGCCTTTTGGGACGGTTGACGTGAAGTCGTCAATACCGTATACTCTCCCTTCGTGCGCGATCCCGGTGCATACCGGATATCGGCGCTCAGCACACTTGGACTGGACGGCGCGTGCAGTTGATTCCAACCAATTGACGAAAACCTGGCAAGCCGGGAGGGGAGCTTTTTGCCCTCCCGTTTTTGGCGTTTACGCGACCTGTCGATACGATAGACGATTCTCCTGCCGGCGGCTCTCCATGGTGTTCCTCACGAACGCCCCTTGACCGGCCTGGACACCGCGAGGTGTTTGGTTCGTTTCCATCAGTCGTTGCTGTGCGCTGAAGCCAGTCGATCAAGATTCCCCAAAAGTTCAGCACGTGCTAACCGACTTCATTTCCCATCCTACCGGAGTACCGGGCTGTTCGCTTTTTCCAGGGCAATGACATTTTGTGCATGGTGTTTTTTGGGCTGCGGTGTCTTTCCACCAGATACGGCCCGCACACGAGGAGCGTTGAATGGCTGTAAATCGTGAAACAGGGACGAGCGCAGTGACGCATGCCGTCGAAAATAGACAGGTGCTTTCCAATCTGGGAGTTGGACGGCGGACGTATGCTCGTATTCCCACCGTGCTCGAAATGCCGAATCTCGTCCAGGTCCAGATCGAGTCCTTCAAGTGGTTTGTTGAAGAAGGTCTCAGCGAACTGCTCGACGAAATTTCCCCGATCATGGATCACCACAAGAAGATGGAACTCTCCATTTCCGAGCCGCGGTTCGACGAACCATGGTCCCGCATGCCGAAGGGCGAGGAGCAGGAGCGCGCCAAATCCGATCCCCGCATCGCTGAGGTCTTCTGCCGCGAACGCGACATCACCTACGCGGCTCCCCTTCGCGTTTCAGCGAAGCTGGTGATGAAGGAAACAGGCGAGATCAAGGAAACCGGTCCGGACGGAATTTTCCTCGGCGATTTCCCGATGATGACCTCGGATGGCACCTTCATTATCAACGGCGCCGAGCGCGTCGTCGTCTCCCAACTGGTGCGCTCTCCCGGTGTGTATTTTGACTGGAGCACCGATCCCGGCACCGGCAAGCGGCTTTCCACCGCCAAGCTGATTCCGAATCGCGGCGCCTGGCTTGAGTTCGAGACCTCAAATCGAGACATCATTTCGGTGAAGGTAGACCGTAAGCGCAAGATGCCGGTTACCATTTTACTGCGGGCGATCGGCATCGAAAGTGATGATCAACTCCTCGACACGTTCAAGGATGTTGACACCAACGAAGATCATCGCTTCATCGCCACCACGCTTGATAAGGAACCAACCAAGACTCGCGAAGAGGCGCTGATCGAACTTTACCGCCGTCTGCGGCCGGGTGATCCCCCGACCAAGGACAACGCAAACACGATGCTTGAGAACTTGTTCTTCAACGAACGCCGCTATGATCTCGCCAAAGTCGGTCGCTACAAGCTTGATGAGCGATTGCATGGCGGACACGTCGAGTTGCCCGATGCCGATGACGAGCGGGCGCGACGGGTGCTGAGCAAGGACGACCTCGTCGCGATCATCAAGGAGTTGATTCGGCTTAACAATGGCCTCGGCCACAAGGACGACATTGACCACCTTGGCAATCGCCGCATCCGGGCCGTCGGCGAGTTGATCCAAATGCACGTCCGCACCGGATTTCAGCGTCTCGAGCGCGGCATTCGCGAGCGAATGACGATTCAGGATCAGGAAACGGTCACACCGCAAGGCCTGATCAGCACGACCCGGCCTGTGATGGCCGCCGTCCGCGAGTTCTTCGGTGGATCGCAGCTTTCGCAGTTCATGGATCAGACCAACCCATTGGCCGAGTTGACCCATAAGCGACGTCTCTCCGCGCTCGGACCCGGCGGTCTCAGTCGTGATCGCGCCGGTCTCGATGTGCGTGATGTTCACCCGTCGCACTATGGCCGCATTTGTCCGATCGAAACTCCGGAGGGACCGAACATCGGTCTCATCGGGTACCTCGCCACGTACGGCAAAATCAACAAGCATGGCTTTATCGAGACGCCGTACCGGCGGATGATTTCGCGGCTCGATGTCGCCGACCCGGCGATTCCGCTCGAAAGCCAGATCCTGCGCGAGGATGTGGTCAACCCCAAGACTGGCAAGGTCATAGTCAGCGCCGGTGAAACGCTGACGGACAAGGACGTCGCGGCGATCAAGAGGGCCAAAGTCGGCGAGGTTCGAATCAAGTCAATTGCATCTGAACAGATCGTGTATCTGCCGGCCGATCGTGAAGTGAACGTCATGATCGCCCAGGCGAACACACCGCTCGACGCGGCCGGTCGCATCGCGGTCGACGAAGTGACCGTGCGCCTCGGGTCCGACGGTCACCGCTTTCCTGTGGTCCCGGCCGAGCAGGTCACGTATATGGATGTGTCGCCGAAGCAGGTCGTGTCGGTGGCGACGGCCCTGATTCCGTTCCTGGAGCATGACGATGCGAACCGCGCCCTGATGGGCGCGAACATGCAGCGTCAAGCTGTGCCGTTGGTGCGTCCACAAGCGCCGATTATCGGCACTGGGGTGGAGTATCTGGCTGCCCGCGATTCCGGTCAGGTGGTGGTCTCCCGCCACGCCGGAAAGGTCGTCGCCGCCTCAGGCAAGCAAATTACCATTCTCGAGGATGACGGCACGCAACACGCCTATCACCTTCGGAAGTTCGTGCGATCGAACCAGGATACCTGCATTAACCAGCGTCCGATCGTGCACGTGGGCGATCGAGTCAATCAGAACGAGGTCATTGCCGACTCCTCGTCCACCGAAAATGGTGAACTTGCGCTCGGCCAAAACCTGCTTGTCGCCTTCATGCCATGGGAAGGCGGCAACTTCGAGGACGCCATTCTCCTGAGCGAGCGCCTGGTTCGCGACGATGTCTATACCTCGATCCACATCGAGAAGTACGATTGTGAAGCTCGTGACACCAAGTTGGGTCCGGAAGAGATCACCCGCGACATCCCCAATGTTGGCGAAGAGAGCCTCGCCAACCTCGATGAAACCGGGATCATCCGGATCGGCGCCGAAGTCCGCCCAAACGACATTCTCGTCGGCAAGGTTACGCCTCGCGGTGAAACCGAGTTGAGTGCGGAAGAGCGACTGCTGCGTGCCATCTTCGGTGAGAAGGCGCGTGAGGTGAAGGACACCTCGCTCCGCGTGCCGCACGGTGTCCATGGCAAAATCATCGACGTCAAACAGTTTCAACGCGACGACAGCTCCGATCACGAATTGCCGGCTGGTGTAAACCAGAGCGTGCGAGTCATGATCGCCCAGAAGCGCAAAATCTCCGAAGGCGACAAGATGGCGGGCCGCCACGGCAACAAGGGCGTGATCAGCCGGATTCTCCCAGTGGAGGACATGCCGTACCTGCCCGACGGCCGACCGGTGGACATCATCCTGAATCCAATCGGTGTCCCGTCGCGCATGAATCTCGGTCAGGTTCTGGAAACACATCTCGGTTGGGCAGCCGACAAACTTGGCTTCAAGGTCGCGACGCCTGTTTTCGATGGCGCCAATGAGACTCAGATCCGTGACGCCCTGCGAGAGGCCGAACTTCCGGAAGATGGCAAGGTCGACCTCTACGATGGTCGAACCGGCGAAAAATTCGATCGCCCGGTGACCGTTGGCATGGTCTATATGCTGAAGCTGGCCCACCTCGTGGAAGACAAGATCCACGCCCGGTCGACCGGTCCATACTCGCTCGTTACGCAGCAGCCGTTGGGCGGCAAGGCGCAGTTTGGTGGTCAGCGATTCGGTGAGATGGAAGTTTGGGCGCTCGAAGCCTACGGCGCGGCGCACATCCTCCAGGAAATGCTCACCGTCAAGTCGGATGACATCGTCGGACGTGTCAAAACATATGAATCCATCGTCAAGGGCGAGGAAATCGGCGAAGCTGGTGTGCCCGAGTCCTTCAAGGTCCTCGTCAAGGAGCTCCGAAGTCTCGGTTTGTCGATCGATGTCATCAATGAAGACGAACAAACCGTTGAATTTACCGAGGACAGCTCACGTGACCTACTGTCCAACCTCGACCGAATCAACCTGAGCGGCTTCGAGAAGACCTCTGACTAAGTGACGCAGCGGCGGGCGGACCCCTGTGCCCGCCCTCAGCGGAATCAAACGGAGACCGCCCAGAGACCGGTTGAATGGGTCCGCCCGCCAATCCCCAACCGTCAGCGCCATTCTCGTGTGGAGGAACCATGTCCAGCACCAATATCCCTGATGTCGCCCCCAACTATTCTGCGGGCAAGACCGCGACGTTCGAAAGCTCGGGCCAGTTCGACTCCCGAACCTCGGGCGGGTTCTCCCGTGCTGATCGCCAGGACAAGGGCCGCGTTCTCGACGTCAACAACTTCGACGCGATTCGGATTCGGCTCGCCTCCCCGGAGGCGATTCGAAGTTGGTCGTACGGGGAGGTTACCAAACCCGAAACCATTAATTACCGAACGCTGAAGCCAGAGCACGGCGGCCTCTTCTGCGAACGAATCTTCGGGCCGACCCGCGATTGGGAGTGCTACTGCGGCAAGTACAAGCGGATCCGTCACGCGGGCACCGTCTGCGACAAGTGCGGTGTCGAGGTCACCCGATCCAAGGTTCGACGCGAGCGCATGGGGCACATCGAGTTGGCCGCTCCGGTTGCGCATATCTGGTATGTGAAGGGCACGCCGAGCCGCCTTGGTCTGTTGCTCGACATCTCACCGCGCAATCTTGAGCGCGTCCTGTATTTCGCCTCATATCTGATCACCGACGTGGATCAGGACGCTAAAGTCGCGGCCATCGAAGAAATCAACGAGTATCACGAGGAAACTGTCGCTGAACACCAGGCCGAGGCCACGGCGAAACGCGACGAAGTCCTCGGTCAAGTCACTGCCGACGTGTCCAATCTCGACGAGGGCTCAACCAACCTCTCGACAAGTATTGAAGCGCGCAAACAGCAGCACATCGAAGCGCTCCAGGGTGAATACGACACGGTCGTCGAGACCCTTGAGAAGCTGCGCGGCAAGGCATCCGACAAGGAGTACACATTCCGCGATCAGGTGATCGTCAAGGCCGATGAGGCCGTGAATGAAGATTGCTTCGCCGAACTCGAAGGCGTGTTCAGCGAAAAGCAGGCGGAGATCGAGTCCCAGGCATCCAGCGAAGCGAGCGGCGCCGGCGCCCTCAGTGGCGCCGAGCGCGATCAGCTGACGTACGACGCCGACCAGGTGATCAAGAAGATCGACGAGGAACTCGCCGCCCGAATTAAGGAAGAAGAGGTTCAGAGGGACGAGATTCTCAAGCAGCTGACGGTCCTCAAGGAGCGCGAAACGCTGACCGAGACGCAGTACCGAGAACTGACTGACATCGTGCCGCCCGGCGTCTTCAAGGCCGGGATGGGCGCCGAAGCCGTCTACGATTATGTTTCAAAAAAGATCGACCTTGACGAACTTGCGCTCGATCTCCGAGCCGAGATGCAGGCGCCGTCCGAGGTGCGCCGCAAGAAAGCCACGAAGCGATTGCGCGTCGTTGAGGCGCTCCGCAAGAGTGGCAACAAGCCGAGCTGGATGATCTTCACCGCACTGCCGGTGATTCCGCCCGAGCTTCGCCCGATGGTGCAACTCGATGGTGGTCGATTCGCGACGTCGGATCTCAATGACCTCTACCGTCGCGTGATCAATCGCAACAACCGTTTGAAGCGGCTCCTTGAGCTTGGCGCCCCGGACATCATCGTTCGCAATGAGAAGCGCATGCTGCAGGAGGCAGTCGACGCCCTGATTGATAATGGTAGGCGTGGTCGAGTTGTCTCCGGTTCAGGCAAGCACAAGCTGAAGAGCCTGAGCGACATGCTTAAGGGCAAGCAGGGCCGCTTCCGGCAGAACCTGCTCGGCAAGCGCGTTGACTACTCTGGACGTTCCGTGATCGTAGTCGGACCGGACCTGGCGCTGGACGAATGCGGGCTGCCGAAGCGGATGGCGCTTGAGCTATTCAAGCCGTTCGTGATGCGACGCCTTGTCGATCGCGGATTGGCCCACAACATCAAGTCTGCCAAGCGGCTCGTCGAGCGCGTCAATCCTTCCGTCTGGGATGTGCTGGAAGACGTTATCGGTGATTACCTGGTGCTGCTCAATCGGGCGCCAACGCTGCACCGTCTTGGGATCCAGGCGTTCAAGCCGCGATTGATCGAGGGATCGGCTATTCAGCTGCACCCACTCGTGACGACCGCCTTCAATGCCGACTTCGATGGTGACCAGATGGCGGTTCATGTGCCGCTTTCCAAAGCCGCCCAGGCCGAAGCCCGCGAGCGCATGCTCTCGGTGAAGAACCTGCTCTCGCCGTCCAGCGGTGAGCCGATTGTGTCGCCGACCCAGGACATCGTCCTCGGCATCTACTACATCACGAGTGAGCGCAACTACGAGGAGGATTCCGCCGCTGGCGTGGTTCCGCGCGGTTGGGGCAAGACATTCTCCTCGCTTGAAGAGGTGAAGCTTGCGTACGATGCGGGGGTGATCGACATCCAGGCGAGGATCACCGTCCGCACCGATCGTGATGGTGGTGAGTCGAAGCGAATCGAGACCACGGTTGGCCGCGCCATCTTCAACGAGGCGCTGCCAGTTGCCCTTGGCAAGTACTACAACACCACCATGGGTCGCAAGCAGTTGCGCGGCGTCGTGGCCGATTGCTACCGCGCGTTTAGCGATCCGCAGGACACCGCGGATGTTGTCAACAACATCAAGAAAATCGGATTCACGTACTCGACCAAGGGTGGATTGACGTTCGCCCTCTCCGATGTGACAACCTCGGATACCAAGGTCAAGATCGTGGGCGATGCCGAAACGCAGGCCCTGAGCATCGAACGCCAGTACCGCCGCGGTCTCGTAACCGAGGACGAACGACTGCGCGAGCTTGAGTCGATCTGGAACGATGCTCGTGACGAGCTCTCGAAGGATGTCGAGGCCAGGCTTCGAGGCCAAAACACCGTGTACATGATGGCGGATTCCGGAGCCAAGGGAAACATGAACCAGATCAGCCAGATGGCTGGTATGCGCGGTCTCGTGCTCGACCCGCAAGGAAAGATCATCGACATCCCGATCAAGTCCAACTTCCGCGAGGGCTTGACCGTTCTCGAATACTTCCTTTCCACCCACGGCGCGCGCAAGGGTCTGGCCGATACCGCCCTTCGCACCGCCGACTCCGGGTATCTCACGCGGCGTCTGGTCGACGTGGCGCAGGATGTGATCATCACAATTGAGGACTGCGGGTCCCGGAGCGGCATTTGGGCCACGAAGTACGATTCCGATGGCAAACCCATCTCGGATGACGATTATCGATCCCGAATCACGGGTCGTATCCTGGCCGAAGATGTGGTCCACCCGGAAACAGGTGAGATCATTCGCGCCGAGGGAGTGGAACTCAGCGAACATTACATCGACGAGAACGGCGAGGCCCACGACTTTGTCGGCCAGATCATCGACGCCGGGATTGAGAAAGTGAATGTCCGCACTGTCATGTCTTGCGAGGCGCCTCACGGTGTCTGCCGCATGTGCTATGGACGCAATCTCGCCAGCGGCGAGATCGTCGCCTTTGGCGAAGCGGTCGGCATTATTGCGGCCCAGTCGATCGGTGAGCCAGGCACCCAACTCACGATGCGCACCTTCCATACCGGCGGCGTCGCGCGGGCGGATATCACCAGCGGTCTTCCGCGCGTGGAGGAACTCTTCGAAGGACGACAACCAAAGGGCGCGGCGTTGCTCGCGCACAAGACGGGTACGGTCTCAATTGAAGAAACCGACACCGGCAGGATCCTTGTGATCAGCTCGATCGAACAGGATTCCTGGCGGTCGCTGCTTCCGGATGGCTATGAGGTCGTGCTTGCCCCAGGTTCTCCAGTTGACAAGGACAAGACGGTCATCGCCACCGGACCGGATGGCGAAAAGTTCACTTCCAGCCTCGCCGGCACGTTCTATCTCGATGGTCGGACGGTGTACGTTCGAAACGAACGGGAAGAACGCGAGGACTACCAGATCAATGTCGGCGACCAACTGCTGGTTGAAGACGGCGAAGAGGTGTTGCCTGGTCGTCAATTGACGATCGGCCCCAAGGATCCACATCAGGTGCTGGCGACGCTTGGGCCGGACGCGGCACAACGCTACATCATCGACGAAGTGCAGAAGGTGTACCGATCGCAAGGCGTGAACACCAACGACAAGCACATTGAGGTCATCTGCCGCCAGATGCTGCGCAAGGTTCGCATCCAGTTCCCGGGTGACACCGATTTCCTGGAAGGCGACATGGCCGACAAGTTCGAATTCAACAACCGGAACGATGCGGTACTTGCTCAGGGTGGTGAACCGGCCACCGCAATCTCATTGTTGCTTGGTTTGACCAAGGCCTCGTTGGAGACGGATTCTTTCCTTTCCGCGGCGTCGTTCCAGGAGACGACCCGTGTGCTCACCGAAGCTGCCATCAATGGCAAGGTCGATCACCTGCGTGGCCTCAAGGAGAACGTGATCATCGGCAAGCTGATTCCAGCCGGATCGGGCTTCGGCGTTCGCGACAAGGTTGCCCAGGCGAGCATCCTCGAAAGCGCGACGATTGCCGCAATGCAGGCCCCGGTCGAGGCCGCCGAAGAGGAGGACTACGCCGCTCTCATGTCCGAGGGTCTCTTGCCGGCGCCCACAGCAGTCATCGAAGGACCTGGCGAGGGCCAGGGCTTCGACGGCGAGGTTCCCGACGAGGAGAACCTCGAAACCGGCGTCATCGACGTAACCGAGGACAACCCGCCAACATAGGCGCCCCGGTCACATGAGGCGGACATCAAACGGCCCCGGTTGGGATTTCCCAACCGGGGCCGCCGTGTTGTCAATCGAGTGAATCTCGTAGGGGTCAACCTCCGTGTTGACCCTGGGTTTCTCCAGGCCGTAACAGCAGCGTCGAATCGGTGCTTGCGATTCCCAGCGTCTCGGACGATCACGAAGGATCGCCCTTACGAAGCCACCTCCGCGGCCGTCTCATTATCGACTTGCTTGAGGTACGCCAGGTTCTCGCGTAACCGATCCTCAAGCTTTCGCTCGCCGCTGAAGTCTTCCACCGCAACCCACCCGTCGTACCCAGTATCGTGAAGCGCCCGGAATAACGCCCGCATGTCGGTCACACCCTTATGTATTGGCGCCCAGTCGCATTTCCACTTGATCGACCCGTCCTTGTTGTACTTCTCAGGGAACCACCGCGCGTTCTTGATGTGGACATGGGCGAGATATGGCCCGAGCATTTCCAGGCTCAGCCTGTGTCCCTCGAAACCCTCGAACACCATGTTCCCAGCATCATGGATGACGCCAACATGGGCGGGATTGAGGTCGCCGAGGAACAACCGCGCCGCGCTCGCCGAGGGCGTGACCGTGCCGTGGTGCAACTCGAGCAAGGCCCTCACGCCATGCCTCTGGGCCAGACCCGCGACCTCCGTGTACTGCTCTCGGGCCGTATCCCAAATCAGACGAAAGGGCTCGGCGCCATCGTACCCCGGCGCCCGGACTCGCAGTTGGGACACACCGAGCGTCGTCGCGCCGCACATCGCCGACTCGACCCCCTCCAGATCGTCGCAGGTCACATATGTGCCTAATGCGGGCATTTCCAAACCAGCTTTCGCCGTAAGGTCGCGCCATTTTGCGGCGTCCCGCTCGAAGGTGGCAAATGGCAGCGTGGCCTTGTTCCTTGCCCAGAAACTTGGGCCTTGGGCATTTGGGTCCTGGTCGAAAATCCGCCACTCAATACCGTCGTACCCGAACTCCTTCAGCTTCTCCACAGCGACTTCTGGAGAATATTCCGGCGTGGAAACAGAAAAAACCGCAAACTTCATGACGATCGTTCCGATGCCGAACGCGCGACCTTGACCCGAATGCCGGTCCGAGCCGATTCATAGATTCCAAGTATCAAGTCCACCGCTCTGCGCGCCTCTCGCCCTGGAATCGGTGGTTCGCTGCCCGCGGCGAGGGCGTTGAAGATGAGCCGAAGTTGCCGCTGGTGCCCCACCCCAAACGCCTCTCCCGGTTTCCAGTCGCGAACCATTATGCGATCGTGATCGTTGAGCAGGTCGTCGGTCAACTCGCCGGCGCCCTCAAACAGCGTGACTGTGTTGTTCTCCAGAGTGGCCCGGCCCTCGGAACCGATGATCTCGACCCGTGTTGGGTTATCGGATTCGGCGCAGGTCGTGACCAGAATCGAGCCTATTGCGCCGGAGCGGAAGACCACGCTGGCGGAGGCCGCATCCTCAGCTTCGATGTTGTGGTCTAGCGTCCCAATGTGCGCTTGAACGGAGTCCACCCCACCCATCAGCCATTGCAGCACATCGATCGTGTGAATCGATTGATTGATCAGCGCGCCGCCGCCATCGAGCGCCCAGGAGCCACGCCAGCCACCATTGGCGTCGTAATAGTCCTGGCTGCGATGCCAGAATACTGTGGCGCTCCCCAATATCGGTTTCCCGATCATCCCGTGTTCGATCGCGCGCTTGACGCGGTAAACATCCCTGGAGAGACGGTTCTGGAAGATCACGGCCAGGCAAACTCCCGCACGTTCGACCGCCTCGATCATGTGGGTTGCGCCATCGAGCGTTATCGCCATTGGTTTTTCGGTGATGACATGCTTGCCGGCTTGGGCCGCCAGAATCGTCTGTTCCGGATGCAATCCCGAGGGTGTGGCCAGAATCACCACGTCGAGTTCATGCAGCGCAAGCATGTCGGCATATGACTCGAACCAATGGGCGTCATGCTGCTGGGCGAGCGCCCGGCCCGTCTCTCCCCGAGGTTCGGCGATGGCGACGACGCGCGCATTCTCGATGCCTTCAATCGCCCCGGCATGGACTTCGCCGATGATCCCGGCCCCGACGATTCCTACCCTGAATATGCTGGACACGATGCGAATTACTCCTGTTCTGAACTCGGAAATGGCTCGAAACCGCCCTTTTCCGCTTTTCGATGCTATCCCGACCACCGGCCCTTGGCAACCTCAAGATGAGGTTGTGTGCGATCAAACTCGATCGTAGAGTTGGCCCATGAAGTTCGAACGTTGGCACAAGAAAGACGTCACCCTCTCCTGGAATACCCGGCGTACCACCTATGCGGTCGCACAGGAGCTGTTCAGCAGTCACGAGGTCGACGCCGGAAGCAGACACTTGCTCCGATCGCTTGACGTAACGTTTCTCCCTGAAGTCGGGCACGCGATCGACTTCGGCTGTGGTTACGGTGTGCTTGGACTCGCCGTGCGCGATGCACTGCCGGGTTGGACAATTGAGCTGGTCGACCGTGATGCGTTGTCCGTCGGGTTCGCCAACTGGAACGCCGAACGTCTCGGATTCGACGACAGATCGGTGACCTGCACACTCGGTCTTGGCGTCGACATGGCGCCTAACTCAGGTTGTGACTTGGTCCTCTGGAACGTACCTGGCAAGGCCGGCGATTCTGTGCTCCACCATCTCACCCTTGATGTGGCAAATGCGCTCGCGGATGGTGGTTTGGCTGCGCTGGTTGCCGTTAATCCCCTTGCGGACATGATCCGTGGAGCCTTTGCCCAGGATTCGGCGATCCGAATCGAGGTGGATTCGACGCATGCCGAGCACACCGTGATCCACGCCCGACGCGAGGGCAGGGTCGCGCCAGCGGGTGACCCCTTTGAGCGAGGCGTGTTCGATCGCAAAATGACAGGATTCGGCGTCGATGACTTTGACTACGACATCACCCCGGTGGTCGGGATTCCCGAGTTCGACACCTATTCGTTTGCAACCCAGTTGACCTTTGACCTGCTGCGCATGGTCGAGGACCAGTGTGGCTCGGCGCTCGTGATGGGACCTGGACAAGGCCATGTGCCGCTGGTTGTCGCCAACCAATTTGAGCCGGATCGCCTCGTCCTGATCGATCGAGACCAACTTTCATTGCGGGCGAGCGGCCGTGCACTGGTCGATGTCGGGCGTCGCGTCCCCAGGATCGAGATCGTGCCCGCCGCCGACCTTTCCGACGTGCCGATAGGCCAACGTTTCTCGCTGACAGTCCTCATGCTTGAGGACCATGCTCGAAACGACATTCACTTAGCCCGTCTGGAAGACCTCGGCGCGATGGTCGAACCCGGCGGAACGGTCATCGTTAGTGGCTCGTCGAGCGTCGTCAGCCGGTTCCTCGCGTTTGCGGCCAAGGCGGACGGCTGGAAGGTGCGCGACCGGGTCAAGCGCAGCGGGGCGAGTTCGGCTCGCCTTGAAAGGGTGAATTGACGTGACAAACTGGACTATTCGCCAGGGTTTGGCGGAGAATTTGCCCCAGATCATCGCGACCCTTGCTGACTGGGAACCGCTCGATGGATGTGGCGGCGACGTCCAGGCAGGAGATGTGGGTTGGATGTTTCGGTTTGGACCAGATCAAACCGCCTCCAGCCTGGTTGAAATTGCGGATGAGGACGGAACTCCTGGTGCGGTGTTCCTCAAGGATGGTGACGGCGTGTGGCTGTTCGCCATGGACCCGGCGCTAACTCGTGATCGTGCACTTGCTGATGCGATCGCATCGTGGGCGGATGACATCCAGGGCGATGGACCTCTCTGGATTGATGGGCCAACAGCGCCGGCGCTCTGGCGGCAGGTGCTCGTGCATCAAGGGTTTGAAGCCTCAGCGGAACCATGGGTACATCTATGGAAGCCGCTTGGAGAGCAAGGCATCGTGGATATCGCGGGTGTTTCACCAACATTGACGGAGTCCGACGTCTCCGATCGGATTGCGGTGCTGACTGCAGCCTTCGAGCGGTCGACATTCACCGTGGACAAGTGGCACGCGATGGCAGCCGGAACATGTTTTCGCCCGGAACTGGATCTGCTCGCGCGAGATCATTCCGGCAATCCGGTCGCTGCGCTTACCGCATGGATGTCGGGCGTGGGCAAGTGCGGACTCATCGAACCGATGGGGACACATCCCGACTTTCGTCGACAGGGTCACGGACGTCGCCTTCTGCAGGCAGCCTTCGCGGCGCTGGCTCGGGAAGGTGCGAGTTCGGTCTGCGTGGTGACACCGGTCTCGAATGTGGCAGCCGTTGAACTTTATCGATCAGCCGGATTCATTCGGATCGGCACTCTCCAGGCAATGGAACGGGACACAGCACGTTTGCCGGGGGGCCCAGATGGCGACGTGGCCTGAATCGCTGGGTTGTGATCGCACTTGCATCGGCGCCGGGCTCGGGTATGATTGAAGGGTAGTGAACAACCTCGCGTGTGCGAGTGATGATTGCGGCCAGGTGTGTGCCCAACGTGGCTCACCTTGACGCTCCAGGGCTGCGCGCGTAGACTTGTCCCTTGTGGCCGCCGAGTGCGGCCGCGCGTGCGGTTGTGACTTCAAACCGTTTTTTCCTGGAGTCATCTCATTCAACCGACACGGTTCAGGAGGCGCCGCAGCTGTGTCCCGAACTCGGGAGTCTTGGCGTGGGCAACAGTGTCCATGACCCACAGAGCACGGTATACGCCGTCTGACCGGTGAGGAGCTTTTCGTGCCGACCATCAATCAGTTGGTTCGCAAGGGCCGAAAACGCGTCATCAAGAAGACCAAGTCGCCAGCGCTTCGCTATACGAACAGCGCTGCTGGCCGGTACGCCGGTCGGCTCCGTTCCGGTACGTATGCGCCGCAAAAGCGTGGGGTATGCACCCAGGTCAAGACCATGACGCCGAAGAAGCCCAACTCGGCACTGCGCAAGATCGCTCGTGTTCGCCTCACCAGTGGCGTCGAAGTCTCGGCGTACATTCCAGGCGAAGGGCACAATCTGCAAGAGCACTCGATGGTGTTGATTCGCGGTGGCCGGGTGAGAGACCTCCCTGGTGTACGCTATCACATCATTCGTGGCGCACTTGATGCTCGCGGCGTAGAAAACCGCAGGCAGTCGCGGTCCAAGTATGGAACCAAGGCGCCGAGGAAGAGCTAGCATTCGCTAGCCCCTTCGCGGTGTTCCCGCTTCGGCGGAGCTGATAGAGTTGTGGAGTTGCGAGAAGCGGCACGGTGCCTTCGGGCGGCGACCGCTTTTTTGTGTGCCCGCAATCTCGGGCCTTGCGAACGAACTTTTTGGGGCGATTCGTCGCTCCGCCAAGAAATTTACGGAATGCGTCGCAGTTCAACTGGTGAGTTGCGATTGAGTCGATACCGGAGCGGTCGCCAGGTTGTGATCGAATCCGGAGAATCCGATCTCGTCAACGATTCGAAGGGCGCAGTCGCGTCAATCCGGATCTCCAGAAGTGATCGGATACGGAGGCGCCAGACCCGAATGCCGAGAAGATCGAAAATCCAACGCCGCGATCCAGCCCCCGACGCTCGCTACAACAGTGAGCTTGTCACCCGTTTCATTAACAAGATCATGCAGCGGGGAAAGAAGGGCTTGGCCGAGCGCATCATGTACGGCGCCCTGCAAACGATTCAGGACCGCACTGGTCAGGACCCGCTTGAGGTCTTCGAGCGAGCGGTCACCAACGCTACCCCGATGCTCGAGGTCAAGCCTCGACGTGTCGGTGGGGCAACTTACCAGGTGCCCGTGCAAATCGAAGGTCAGCGCCGTCAGTCACTCGCGATTCGCTGGTTGCTGACCTCGGCGCGCGGTCGGCCCGGCAAGACGATGGCGGACAGGCTCGCCAATGAGTTGCTCGATGCCTTCAACGGCACGGGCGCGACGATCAAGCGGCGGGAAGATACGCACCGGATGGCAGAAGCCAATCGCGCCTTTTCTCACTTCCGTTTCTAAACTGCTGAAAGAGACCGGGGCATTGTCGCCTGGGTGGTTCACCAGCGAGTCAACTGGCTTGCTGGCGATTTGAGGAATAACAACGTTATGAGTGCTGCTACCGCGACCCCTCCCAATCTCAAAGATCCAATGGTCGCCCTGCGCTACACGCGGAATATCGGGATCATCGCTCACATCGACGCCGGCAAGACGACGACGACTGAGCGCATCCTCTTTTACACCGGTGTTGTGCGCAAGACTGGTGAAGTGCACGATGGCGCGGCCACGATGGACTGGATGGAGCAGGAACGTGAGCGAGGCATCACCATCACCTCCGCCGCGACGACCGCGTTCTGGAAAGACCATCGCATCAACGTCATCGACACCCCTGGCCACGTTGACTTTACCGTCGAGGTGGAGCGGTCGCTCCGCGTGCTCGATGGCGGCGTGGTCGTCTTCGATGCGGTCGCCGGCGTCGAGCCTCAATCGGAAACAGTGTGGCGCCAGGCCGACAAGTACAACGTGCCGCGCATTTGCTTTGTCAACAAACTCGACCGCACCGGCGCCTCGTTCGAGAACACGGTCCAGATGATCGTCGACCGTCTGAAGGCGGTTCCGGCCCCGGTTCAAATTCCGATTGGCATCGAATCCAGTTTCACGGGAGTGATCGACCTCTTCAATATGGTCGCCATCCTCTACCACGATGACGAGGGCAAGAACATTCAGGAAACGGAAATCCCGCCTGAGCTCCAGGAGGACGCCGATGTCGCTCGGGCTCACCTCGTCGAACTGATTGCCGAAACCGACGAAGAGTTGACCACGCGCTATCTTGAGGGAGAGGAAATCTCTGTCGAGGATCTTAAGGCCGGTCTTCGCCGGGCGACGCTTGCCAGCAAGTTGGTGCCGGTCCTCACCGGGAGCGCCCTCAAGAACAAGGGCGTGCAGCCAATGCTGGACGCCGTGATCGACTTCCTGCCTTCGCCAATCGATGTTCCGGCAGTTACCGGGATCAACCCGAAGACAGAAGAGGAAGTCGAACGCGATGCCGATCCGAATGCGCCGTTTTCGGCCCTCGCCTTCAAGATCGCGACTGATCCGCACGTCGGCAAGATCACGTTCATTCGCGTCTACTCCGGCGCCCTGAACTCAGGTTCGCGTTTGTTGAATTCGTCCAAGGGCGAGACCGAGCGCATCAGCCGCATGGTCCTCATGCACGCCAACGATCGTGAGGAGATCAAGACGATCTCGGCCGGCAACATCTGCGCCGTGATTGGACTCAAGAACACGTTCACCGGCGACACGCTCTGCGATCCCGATCACCCGGTGGTGCTCGAGTCGATCACCTTCCCGGAACCGGTGATCTCAGTCTCGGTTGAACCAAAAACGAAGGTCGACCAGGACAAGATGGGCAATGCCCTCGCCAAGCTGGCCGAAGAGGATCCGACCTTCCGCGTTCGCACCAGCGAGGAATCCGGTCAGACGATCATCGATGGCATGGGCGAGCTTCACCTGGCGATCATCGTTGACCGCATGATGCGCGAGTTTCGCGTTGAGGCCAACGTTGGTCGACCGCAGGTCGCTTACCGCGAAACCATCACCGTGCCGGTGAAGGTCGAAGGTCGCCATGTGCGGCAGTCGGGTGGTCGGGGTCAGTACGGCCACGCCGTCGTCGAGTTCGAGCCGCAGGAACGCGGCGCCGGCTACGAATTTATCGATGGCACCGTCGGAGGCTCCGTTCCGCGAGAATACATTCCATCAGTCAACGCCGGTATCAAGGAATCCCTCGAAACGGGCGGTCCGGCCGGTTTCCCGATTGTGGACATCAAGGCCCGGCTCGTGGACGGTTCGTACCACGACGTTGACTCGTCGGAAATGGCATTCAAGATCGCCGGATCACTGGCGCTCAAGGCGGCCATTCAGCGAGGACGACCGACCATTCTCGAACCAATCATGTCGATCGAAGTCACCACACCGGAAGATTTTATGGGCGATGTGATAGGAGACATCAACTCCCGCCGTGGACACATCCACGGTATGGAAGAACGCGCCGGAGCGCAGGTTGTGCGAGCCCGCGTGCCATTGTCGAACATGTTTGGATACGTCACCGATCTCCGGTCGATGACCCAGGGTCGAGCCGTCTCGTCGATGGAGTTCGACCATTACGCACCGCTGCCGGAGGCCCTTGCCCTGGAATTCGTTGCAAAGGCGCAGCGCGCCTAGTCAGGTTGCGATCGGCGCCATGTTGGCCTCGATCGCCGGTATTTCGTTGAGCATGGTGCTCACAAGGAGTTAAGTCGTGGCCAAGCAGAAATTCGATCGCTCGAAGCCGCACGTCAACGTGGGCACGATCGGACATGTCGATCACGGCAAGACGACGCTGACGGCGGCGATCAGCAAGACCCTGGCGATGCAGGGCGGAG